>Ga0181530_10000469_pt1 | contig 51818 bp, 48 predicted proteins | sample PEATcosm2014_Bin_42_FD_119769 | JGI IMG/M metagenome (GOLD analysis project Ga0181530, IMG submission 119769) | Peatland microbial communities from MTU Mesocosm Facility, Houghton, MI, USA - PEATcosm2014_Bin10_60_metaG | ecosystem: Environmental > Terrestrial > Soil > Wetlands > Peat | place...
GAGCAGGTGCTGCCCCGTCTGCGCCGGGCGTTCGACTGACGCTGGCTCGTTCGGCCTTGTCAGCGATGCCGCGCCAGATGCTTGGCTTGTTCCGCTAGCCGCCGGAACCCGGCGGTGGCACGCCAGGAAGTACTGGTTTCGATCGCCTCGATCCGCCGCCGCGCCGCCCTCAGGGCCTGTTCCCCCCGCTCCAGCCGCTGAAGCGTAGCCGATAGCTCCGCATTCAGCCGAGCCACTTCGCTGGCCCAGTGCGCGGCATCGGCGGCTTGCGTGTCACAGTGTACGCGCAATTCTGCAATGCGCGCGCGCATTGCCGCCCGTTCGGCAGCCTCATTGGATGCGGCTGGGGCAGGGCAGCCTCGTGCCAGGACCCCGGCGCGGGCGGTGGCGACAGACAGTGCGGCATAGTCGGCGTCCAAGGCGGCACAGATCCGCGCGAACTCAGCCGAACCATCGAGGCTGCGCTCCTCCTCCCAGGTCTTGAGCCGGTCCACAATGTCGTAGAGTGAGCGCAGCACTGCGGCAGCGGTGGGATAGGCGCCTGCAACCCGGTCCTTGGTGCGCGCCAACCAATGGTCGATCCGTGCATGTGCGAAGGCGGCGAGGTCCTGCCCCGCATGCTCCACCCGCTGCCGGTCTGGACTGGAAGTATAACGGTTAGACTTCTCGATCCATTCCGCCACGTCGCGGTGCGACAAATGGTGGATGGCAACCCCACTTTCTGGCGGTAAATGCACAATCCGATCGGAGCACAACCCAACGCCCCCATGCACCGTGGCGGTGAAGACGATTGTCCCACGGCGGAACAGGCGCGGGTGGTGTTCGGGCCAATAGTACGCAGCCTCGTCATGCACGCCGAGGATGTATTCCCGACGCGGCAAATAGTAGACGTCTGCTCGCGGCGCGGCGAGTTCGGAACGGATAATCTTGCCTGATTGTGGGCTCAAGCATTCGTCGTCGTCCAGGTAAAGTATCCAGTCGCCCGAACACTGCGCGACGGCAAACGCCCTGGTATCCTCGACCGTCGGTGTCCAGGCGACCGTGACGACGCGATCGGCATGGCGCGCAGCGATCTCCGGCGTCGCATCGGTGGAGGACTTGTCGACAACGATCACCTCGTCGGCAAAGCCGAGCGCGCGCAGGCAGGTGCCAATGACAGCGGCACGATTACACGAAATGACGACGGCGCTGAGCGTTCCCGGCACGGCCGCAGCATGGCCATGGACGTCTGAACAAACGGTAAATGTCGTCGTATATGGCTGGCTCGATGCCCGCTGCGTCCTGGCAGGCGCAGCCGGTCCAGCAATTCTAAATTCGGGTCATTTGGCTTTTTCTGGCTCGGTTCTGGGTCGGTTGCGTTGAGGGCGGGTGGCGACCGGCGAGCCTGTCAGGGCGGTCGGAGGTCGGCAGCGGCGATGGATCGGAGCAGATGGGGCCAGTCGTGGAAGACCGCATAGCCGGTGATCGTCCGCAGGGACTCGAACAAGCGGTATGTTACGCCGCATGCGACGAGGGCTTCGCGCCATGCCGGGACGGCGAGAAGCGCGGAGGTGTGGAAGGCGAAGGGCAGCCAGGTTGAGCGTGAGAAAGACGCTGGCCAGGGTCCGTCGTCTGCGACCTGCTGTTCAAGACGGCGGCCGAGACGCTCATCACCATCGCCGCGGACCCCAAGCTCCTCGGTGCGCGGATCGGCGTTGAAACCCGCAGGGCGAAAAAGCGCAGCGCATTCCGCCCATCGCACGAACGAGCGGTCCGTGTCCGTCGTCCTCTCTCCCATTGCGTCCGGTCGCTGGTCGACGGCGCAATGCGCCGCGATTGTCCACCCAAACGAGACTTCCGAGCGTCATGGCTGACGAAGGCCTGCGGCCGCGAGTGCGACACGAGGCTTGCGTCAGCCGGCGCGACAAGAGCGATTATAATTGCCGTAGTGTTCCCCCGCAACTTTCCCACCCGACCAAGCCTTGGCATGATGGCTGAACAATTCGATCGATGGGAAGGAAACGCACCATGACGACCGGCAGCACGGCGCCGACATGCGCCGGCAAGACCCTGGCACCGGACACCGGGTCGGGCAGCGGCGGATCGCGCTGGGAGTCTCCCGCGCCGATCCGTTATCCGGATCCTGACATCGTCGTGCTCGATCCGCGCTTTCAGCGCCTGGTGCTCGGCAATGCGGCGATCGAGCGGATCGCCACCGGCTTCCGCTTCACCGAAGGTCCGGTGTGGTTCGGCGACGGCCGCTACCTGCTGTTCAGCGACATTCCTCACGACCGCATCCTGCGCTGGGACGAAACCGATGGCGGCATCAGCGTGTTCCGCGAGCCGTCGCACTATGCCAACGGCAACACGCGGGATCGTCAGGGCCGGCTGATCACCTGCGAGCACGATACGCAGCATTTGACGCGGACCGAATACAACGGGACGATCACGCTGCTGGCCCACAGTTTCGAGGGCAAGCGGCTGACCGGTCCGAACGATGTGGTGGTGAAGTCGGATGGCTCGATCTGGTTCAGCGACAACGGCGCCGGCACGCGCGGCAACTACCTGGGGCATACGGTGCCGCAGGAGCTACCGTTCCGGGTCTATCGCCTCGACCCGGTCAGCGGGGCGCTGACGATCGCCGTGGGCGACATGGCGCGGCCGAACGGGCTGTGCTTCTCGCCCGACGAGTCGCGGCTTTACGTGGTGGATACGCCGGGCAGCGGACCGAAGACCGTGCATGTCTATGACGTGGTGGCCGACGGCACGAAGGTCGCGAACGGCCGCGTGTTCTTCGATGCGATGCCGGGCTATGCGGACGGCATCCGCTGCGACACGGAAGGCAATGTCTGGTGCGGCTTCTCTGGCGGGCCCGAGCATGACGGCGTGGCGGTGTTCGCTTCCGACGGGACGCTGATCGGGCGGATTCTGCTGCCGGAACGTTGCGCTAACGTGTGCTTCGGCGGACGCAAGCGAAACCGGTTGTTCATGGCGGCGAGTCAGTCGGTGTACGCGCTGTATGTCGAGACGCAGGGGGCGATCGGCGGCTAGTAACTGCCAACGCCGGCGGCTGCGGGTCCCAGTTGTGCCAGCAACTCGCTGATGACGCGATCGGTGCCAACGCGATCGCGTCCCTGTCCCACGTTTGCCGGCAACGTGCCATGTTGCGGAATGACGATCAGCCGCATCCCGTTCGATCGATGTGCCTTTTCCATATAGCAGCGCTCAAGTGTCGTCCACTTGCTGCTGTCGTAGTTCTGGCTGCGCACGATAATTCCGACTTTGCAATCGCTGATCGCACAGGCCAGCGCGGTCTCGAGTTGCGCGGGCGGAGCCGGTATCTGCCCTTCGGCCACGGAGCGAGCCATGCTCCATCGGTCCCACCAGCAGGCATGGGCGGCCTTTTCCAGTTGTGGAACAAGCCGCATAACGATCTGGGTTGCATCGCGCCAACGATAGCTAATAAACACCTGCGGCCGTCGCGCAAGTTGGTCGGCGCAACGGGTCAACTTCTCCGCCAGTTCTGGCGTCAGGCGGCGCGGAGACTGCAACTTCTGCCCAAGCCGCGCTCTGTCTTGATCTGTCAGCGTGACGTCCGCACACGTGCCAAGCAGCGCCGGTCCAATCAGCCGTTCCACATTGTTGAAGCCAAAATAGGTGGCATCCCGGGGATCGGCGATTGCTGCGAATATGCAACCGTCAGGGTTCTTGGCGAGCCGTCGCTCCATGGCTTGCCGAAGGTACGCTCGCTCGCATTGGGCAATGCCGAAAACCAAGCGCTTCACCGACATCCTGGCATCCAGGCTGAAGGGCAGCTTCGAGCCCGGGTCGCTCGGCGCACCCACGAACCACAGGACATGGTGTCCGGGCTTTTTCAATCTCTCCGCCAGGAACGCATGGCCGAAGATATGGGCTATCGGCTGTTTCAGCGCGTCAAGAGCCCAACCCTCCGCATCTCCGGCGGGCACCGCCTGGATCACGCGGCGTTTGACATAAACCAAGTGGTGCGTGGTGGTGGAAGGATTCTCGGCCGCGGTGGTCATGGGCAACCTCGAGGTACCCCACCTCTGGGCAGGGTCACTACGGCAGTGCTGCTCGTGCTCCAGTCACCGTGCAACACGCAGCAAACAGCCAAGCATTGCATATGTCGAGCAGGGTACAGCACTGCCGGTGTGACGAATGATTCTGCTCCGGTTGCTCGCTCATGTTGACGCACATGGCGCTTACCCCCCGAACCCCTGGTCCCACGGCTCGGGCAGCATCACGTAGCCGTCGCCATGCTTCGCCACATGCGCGAAGCCCGGGAAATGCACGTGCATCCCGGCGATCAACTGCCGCTCCGTCGCCACCATGTCGAACACGCGTTTGCGCGTCGCCGCCGCGGCCTGCGGATCGGTGTCGAACGCCATCGTCACCTCCGGCCGCGGCACCTGCACCTCCGGCACATGGATGATGTCGCCCCAGATCAGCAGCGAGTCCTTGCCCGACGAAATCATGTAGCCGGAATGCCCCGGCGTATGGCCGTGCAGCGGCACCGAGGTGACGCCGGGGAACACCTCGACACTCCCGCTGTACCGGTGCATCACGTTGTGATACGGCGCCATCTGCTCTCGGGCGCACTGGAAATACAGCTTCTTCTCGCGTTCGCCGGAGCGCGCCATCGCGCCGTCGTCCTGCCAGTGCTGCGGCTCGTTCTCGTGCACCACCAGCTCGGCATTGGGAAACATTTTTGCCCCCGTCTTCGGATCGGTCAGCCCGGCCGAGTGGTCCGGATGCATGTGCGTCAGGATCACCCGCTCGATCGACGCCGGATCGACGCCGGCGGCCTTCAGATTCTGTTGCAGCTTGCCGGCGGTGGGCAGCAGGTAGTCGCCGGAGCCGGTTTCGACCAGCGCCAGCCGCCCGGCAGAATAGATGAGGTAGGCGTTAACCGAGGTGCGCCGCCCCGGACGGAACGCATCGCTCAACATGCGCGTCGCGTCGTCCGGCGCGATGTTCTGCATCACCTCCACCGTGCCATCCAGATAGCCGTCGGATAGCGCGGTGACGACGATGTCGCCGATGCGGCGATGATACACACCGGCGATCTGCTGCGTCGGAACCTGGATCATGAACCGATATCTCCTGGGCAGTTTGTCATGGCGAGGAACGCTGCGATAACGCAATCCCCACGGGAGATTGCGTCGTCGCAGCGCTCCTCGCAATGAGGGTGTCATACCAACCCGCCAGCGACCGGCCCCGCCGCCAGCGTCGGGGTCCGCTCAGACGATCGTTCCGCACAAGGCCCCCACACAGGTGGTGACCCCCATGGCCAATGCCCCCCAGAACGTGACGCGTATCGCGCCAGGGATTGCCCGTGCTCCCCCGGCGCGCGCCGCCAAGGTCCCCAGAATCGCCAAGGACAGCAGTGAACTCAGGGACACCGCGATGATCAGCCACGCACCCGGTGCCAGGGTCGCGACAAGAAGAGGCATGGCCGCACCCACCGAGAAACTCGTGGCCGACGCCAGCGCGGCCTGAATCGGGCGGGCCTTGAGCGCTTCGGAGATACCCAATTCGTCGCGGGAATGTGCCTCGAGCGCGTCATGCGCCATCAGTTGATTCGCGACCTGCGTCGCAAGCGCTGGGTCGAGGCCGCGACCGACGTAGATCGCTGCCAGTTCCTGATGCTCGCCCTTGTCGTCGACACGAAGCTCCGTGCGTTCCAAAGCCAGATCGGCCTGTTCGGTGTCCTTCTGTGAATGCACCGACACGTACTCGCCGGCGGCCATCGACATGGCGCCTGCGACAAGACCGGCGATCCCTGCGACCAGGACGCTGCTGTGAGTCGCCTGCGCCGCGGCGACACCCAAAATCAGGCTGGCCGTCGAAAGGATGCCGTCATCCGCACCCATCACTGCCGCGCGCAGCCACCCTACCTGTCCTGTGCGATGCCGTTCCCGTCTGAGCACTCAACGTGTTCCGATCATCATCTGGCCATGCAGCGGTTTAGCATTGTCCTGGTCTGGCCGCTGTCTGACGGAGCAAAATCTGCACTGCCATGTGCCGTTACGGCAGGTTCGGAAACTACGCAGACTCGATGTATCGGGGCTGCTCGCAAGGACGGTCTCAGCGCTTCGGCACCCAAGCCGTTGCCAGCGCCGCCGCACCACAGGCAAGCGCCGCTACGGCGAAGGCGGCTGGCACCGACCATGCCAGCAGCATGCCTCCCAGCGCCGAGCCGATCGGCGCGCCGGACAGGTTGAGGCTGATCGAGACCGCCATGACCCGGCCGAGCCAGCCTGGCTCGGTACGGCGCTGGCGCAGCGTCAGCACGCCCACATCAACCGGTCCGGCCAGGAAGCCGACCAGCGCCAGCCCGAGGCACAGGCCGGGTAATCCGAACCCCACGCCGAGCGGGAAGATCGCCAAGGGTGTCAGGAGCATGCCGAGCGCCATCATCGCCCGCTCCCGGCCCGGCGCGCCGCAGTGCCCCGCCAGCAGTGCGCCCACCGCGCCCGCGACGCCCGAGACGGCCCATAGCGCGCCGACCAGGAGGTCGCCATGCGTACCGCCGCCGGCCGTGCGGGTGACGAACACCGGCACAGCCACCAGCAGGATGCCCCAGGCCATCTGGTAGAGCGCATAGGCAAGGGACAGCGCGCGCAGCGAACGATGGCGCAGCACGTGCGCCACGCCGGCCACGGCGTCGGCCAGCAATCCGCCCCGCCAGGCCGGCAGGGAGTGTGGCGGGGTTCGCACCGCCGGAAGCAGGGCGACACAGGCGGCGGCGTACAGTACAGCGACCGCAAGCAGAGTAAGGGCGGCGCCGGTGAAGCCGAACAATGCGCCGGCCAAGGCCGGGCCGCACACGTCGACTGCGGCGTGGATGCTGGTGTCGAGCGCATTGGCCCGATCCAGCGCGGCGGCCGGCACCAGCCCCGGCAACAGCGTCCGCACCCCGGCCGCGGACAGCGGATTGCTCAGCGAGTGCAGCGCCACCAGGATCACCAGCGACCAGGCGCTGTCGGCCCGTTCCACGCAGAGCAAGGCGATGAGCAGGACGCAGCCGGCGCTGCACGCCATGTCCAGGGCGATCGCCCCTGCGGCGCCGATGCGGTCCAGCAGCGCGCCGGCGAGCGGACCGACCAGCAATCCCGGCGCCATGGCGGCGAAGGCCACCCAGCCGGCCAGTGGCGGCGACTGGAAGCGCTCCAGCGCGTACAGCACCACCGCCAGCCCGAGCATGCGCTCGGCCAGACGCGCCAGGGATGCGGCGAGCAACAGGTTGCCGACAGCATCGAACCGGAGGAGCGCGCGGTAGGTCACAGTACACCTCTCCCGCTTTGCGGGAGAGGTCGCCGAGCGAAGCAAGGCGGGTGAGGGTGATCGGGTCGGCACGCAGCAAAAAGTGCTGCGTGCCGACCCGATCACCCTCACCCTCGCCGCTACCGCGTCTCGACCTCTCCCGCGCGTAGCGCGGGAGAGGTTACGAAAAGCTCAGTTGCTGTTGCGGTTGCCCAGAAGCTGTAGCAGCAGCATGAACAGGTTGATGAAGTTCAGATACAGGCTCAACGCGTCATACACCGCGCGCTTCGCCGCCTGCGCCGTGCCCTCGGCATAGGCGAACTGCGTGTAGTTCGCCTTGATCCGCTGGGTGTCGTAGGCGGTCAGCCCGGTGAACACCACCACGCCGATGATGCTGATGGCGAACTGCAAGGCCGAGCTATGCATGAACATGTTCACCAGCCCGGCGATGATGATGCCGATCAGCCCCATCATCAGGAAGCTGCCCATCCTGCTCAGGTCGGCCTTGGTCGCGTAGCCCCAGATGCTCATCGCGGCGAAGGTGGCCGCGGTGATGAAGAACACCCGGACGATCGATTCGGCGGTGTAGATCAGGAAGATGTTGGTCAGGCTGGCGCCCATCACGGCGCAGAACGCCCAGAACAGCGCCTGCACCGCGGTGGTGGACAGCTTGTTCACCCCCAGGCTCAGCACCAGCACAAAGGCCAGCGGGGCGAAGATCGAGATCATCGCCAGCGCCGATGGGTGCCGCGCCAGGCCGCCGAACTGCGTCTGTACCACCGGATAGAACGCATCGATCAGGCTGGTATGGGCGATCGCCCAGGAGACGATGCCGGTCAACAGCAACCCGGACGTCATCCAGTTGTATACCCGCAGCATGTAGGCGCGCAGCCCCTGATCCAGGACGGCAGCCGTCGTGGCGGCGGATGCACTCGTGTAGGTCCGATACTCAGGACTGAAGGCCATGGTTCCCTTACCTCTCGGGCGCTATGCCCCTGTTTCGCGCTCGCATTTTGGCGACCGACCCGGGTGGTTCAAGTGTGGAATGGTCGTTCGGCCAGGCGTGGCGGCTTTTTCATTCGTTGCGCAACAACGGCGCCGCCTTGCTTCGGAGCGCCGCCGCGGTGCCAGCATAGCCGAATACCAGCATCATGGCGAGCGCCGTGATCAGCGTCTCCGCCAGGGTGCCGGGCAGAAACACCCACCCTGCATGCATAATATAGTGCAGCACAGCGTAACTTGCAGCCGTCCCCACCAGCGCCGCCAGAACCCCCGCCGCCAGCCCGAGCAAACCGAACTCGACCAGCCACGCCGCGCGGATCTGCGCCCGCGTGGCGCCGAGCGTCTTCAGGATCACCGCCTCGGCCGTCCGCCGCCGCTGCCCCACGGCAACCGCCCCCACCAGCACCAGCGCGCCGGCGGCGAGGGCCAGCGATCCGGTCGCGGCCAGCGCCGCCGCCACCTGCCCCAGCAGCGCGGCGACCGCGGCGAGCACGTCTGCTACCTGGATGCCGATGACGTTGGGCAAGGCGTCGGTGACGGCGCGCAGCAGGGCGCCCTGGTCCGGCCCGGCGGCGACCCGCACCGTGGCGATATGGGTATGCGGCGCATGCGCCAGCAGCCCGGGGCTGGCCACCATCGCGAAGTTCAGCGACAGGCTCTGCCAGGCGATGTCACGCAGGCTCGCCACGGTCAGGTCGACGTCGCGGCCCAGCACATTGACGCGGATCGTGTCGCCCAGCCCGACATGCCAGCCCGCGGCCAGGCCGGCGTCGAACGAGACTTCCGGCGGCCCGTCATAGTCGCTCGGCCACCAGCGCCCGGCGACGATATGGGTGCCGGCCGGTGGGGTCGCGGCATAGGTCAGCCCGCGATCGCCGCTGAGCGCCCAGCGCGTTTCGGGCGTCGCCTTCACCTGCTCGGCCGGCACGCCGTTCACCGCGACGATCCGGGCCCGCAGCGAGGGCACCTGCTGCACGGCTTCCACCCCTGGCGAGGCCCGCGCGATTTGCTCGAAACGGGCGAGCTGGTCGTCCTGGATATCGACGAAGAAGAAGCTCGGCGCGTTGGCTGGCAATTGCTCCAGCACCTGGCGGCGTACATTACCCTCGATCAGCGCCACCGATGCGAGCGTCGAGAGGCCCAACCCCACCGAGACCAGCAGCAGCGCCGTGGCATTGCCCGGGCGGTGCAGGTTTCCCACCCCCAGAGCTGCCCATGGTGCGGCAAAGCGGGGGGCGTGCCGGGCCAGTCCGGTCACCGCGAAGCCACCGAGCCGGAACAGCAGCAAGGTCGCCAGCGCGGCGGCGCAGAAATACAGCGCGAAGCGCCGGTCCGTCGCCGTGGCGACGGTCAGCGCGACCAAGGCAAGAGCCAGCACGGCGTTGACCGCGGCCAGCGTCGCGGACGGCCATGTGCGCTCCGGCAGCAACGCGTCACGGAACAGCGCCGCACCGGGGATGCGCGCCGCGCGCCCGAGCGGCCATAGGGCGAAGGCCAGGGCGGTCAGCAGGCCGTACCCCGCTGCCAGCAACAGCGGCAGCGGGTAGATGCCCAGCACGGGCGGCACCGGCAGCAGGGTCTTCAGGAACACCAGGCCAAGCAGCGGCAGGACGGTGCCAACCAGCAATCCCACGATGATGCCGACGATCGCCAGGGTCAGCACCTGGATCAGGCAGACGGCAAACACCGTGCGCGCGGAGGCGCCCAGGCAGCGCAGCGTGGCGATGGTCCGGGCTCGGGCGTCGAGCCAGGCGCGCACCCCGTTCGCCACGCCGATGCCGCCGACCAGCAGCGAGGTCAGCCCGACCAGGGTCAGGAACTGGCTGGTCTGGTCGATGAAGCGCGTCACGCCGGGGGCGGCGTCGCTCGGGTCGCGGATGCGCCAGCCGGTGTCGGGAAATGCGGCGCGCAGCTCCCCCGCCAGGGCCGCCGCGGCGGCGGGCGACGGCACGGTCAGCCGCAGTGCGTGACGCAGCATGGAGCCGGGGACGACCAGCCCGGTCTGCGGCAGAGCGGCGGCGGCGACCAGCACGCGCGGACCCAGCAGGGCCGGGGTGGCGACCTGGTCCGGCTCGCTGACCAGCACGGCGCTGACCCGAACGACGGCGCTGCCCAGCCGCACCGTGTCTCCCGGATGCAGTCCCAGCCGATCCAGCACGACTTGCTCAGCCAGCAATCCGTACTGGCCGTCGTGCGGGGCCAGCGCGGCGGCCACCGGCATCGCGGGTGACAGCACCGGGGCGCCAACCAGCGGCCAGGCGGCGTCCACCGCCTTCAGTTCGATCAGTTGCCGCTCGCCCGAGGGCGCCACCAGCATGGAGCGCATCTGCACCACGTCGGACAGCCTGGCGCCCTGTGCGCGCAGCCAGTCACGCAGGGTGTCGGGCAATGGCTGCGAGCCGCCGTCGATCTCCAGGTCGCCGCCCAGCAGGGCGCGGCCGTCCGCGGCGAGGCCGCTGTCGATAGCGGCGCGCAGGGTGCCGACCGCGGCAATCACCGCCACGCCCAGGGCGAGGCAGAGCAGGACGATGACCAGGCCGCGCACGCCGCCGCGCAGCTCACGCCGGGCCAGGCGAAGGGCGAGCATCACGCGGGCACCGGAGGCAGGGGAGTGCGCACGCGCATCCGGATGAGCGGGCTGGAGGATAGAATTCTCCCCCTCCCCTTGAGGGAGGGGGTCGGGGGGAGGGGTGCAAACATCCGCCAGCCGGCAGACGGACCGCACCCCTCCCCCCAACCCCCTCCCTCAAGGGGAGGGGGAGAAGACTGCACGGACACGACCTTGCCCTGATGCAAACGGGGTAGGCTGAACATCACGCGGGCACCGGTTCGGCGACGCGTCCGTCGGACAGATGCACGCAGCGGTCGCAGCGCGCCGCAAGGTCAGCGTCGTGGGTGATCAGCAGCAGCGTGGTGCCGTGCGCGGCTCGCAGCTCGAACAACAGGTCCATCACCGCGCCGCCGGTGGCGTGGTCCAGGTTGCCGGTCGGCTCGTCGGCCAGCAGCAGCAGCGGTTCGGCGACGAACGCCCGCGCCAGGGCGGTCCGCTGTTGCTCCCCGCCGGAGAGTTGGCCGGGCAGGTGGGTCAGGCGGTGCCCCAGCCCCACCGCGCGCAGCGCCTCTCGCGCACGGTCGAGCGCGTCGGCGCGTCCGGCCAGTTCCAGCGGCACCGCCACGTTCTCCAGCGCGGTCATGGTGGGGATCAGGTGGAAGGCCTGGAAGACGATGCCCACATGGTCGCGCCGCAGCCGCGCCAAGGCATCTTCGTCCAGGTCGGTGACCTCGTGGCCAGCGAGCATGACGCTGCCGGCGGTGGCACGCTCCAGGCCGGCGAGCACCATCAGCAGGCTGGTCTTGCCGGAGCCGGAGGGGCCGATGAGGCCGACCGCCTCGCCCGGCGCGATGTCCAGGTCGATCCCGCGCAGAATGTTGACCGGCCCGGCAGTGGCGGGCACGGTCAGATGCAGGTTTCTGATTCGCACGAGTGGCGCGGCGGACACGCCCGGCATTATGGGCGCACCGGACGCGGTGGGCGAGGCGGGAACCGGGGACGGCGGGATGGCATCCATGGCGGCAGCATATGGCGTCCGCGACGAACGGGATAAGGGCGTCCCTGCGCGGGGCAGGTGCTGGCGAGCGGCAACGGCAAGCCTTCAACACGCACGCAGGCCAAGGTCCACCGCGCGTCACGGAGCGGTGCCCACCGTGTCGCCGGTGGCCTATGACGACGCGCGGCGGCCATCTGGCGACGCTCGCCGCCGGTCGCGGCTTCTCTCGATGGCCCTCCGTAGCGCTTGCTTTGCCTCCTTGGGGAAGGCTTGTTTTGCTGCGGCGTATCTGATTTGCGGTGCGCTGGCACTTTCTGCCGCTTGTCCGCCAGCACTGGCCGCCCCGCTCCGCCTGCTGGTGCTCGGCGATTCGCTGACCGCCGGCTACGGGCTGCCGCACGCCGACGGCTTCGAGGCGCAATTGCAGCAGGCTCTGCGCGCACAGGGTTTCGACGTGAGCATCGTCGACGGCGCGGTGTCCGGCGACACCAGCGCCGGCGGGCGGGCTCGGTTGGACTGGGTGCTGGCCGGCGGCGCGGATGCGGCGATTGTCGAGCTGGGCGCCAATGACGGGCTGCGTGGCCTGGACCCGCGTCTCATGGCGGCCAACCTGGGTGCCATCCTCGATACGTTGGCGGCAATGCACATCCCCGTATTGCTCGAAGGCATGTACGCGCTGCCCAATCTTGGACCGGATTATGAACGCTCGTACCGGTCGGCGTTCGCCGGACTGGGCCAGCGTCCGGGCGTGCTGTACGACCCGTTCTTTCTCGCGGGGGTGGCAGAGGACCCGGCATTGAACCAGTCGGACGGGCTGCACCCGAACGCCGAAGGGGTGCGCCGCATCGTCGCGCGGCTGCTGCCCCTGGTGGAGAAGCTGCTGCGAGAGGCGCACCCGGCATGAGGCTGTTCGTCGCCCTCGACCTGCCGTGGCCACTGCGCCAGCGCGTGGCGATGCTGTCCGGCGCCGGCATCCCTGGCGCGCGCTGGGTGCCGCCGGAGAACTACCACATCACGCTGCGCTTCATCGGCGAGACACCGGCCTACCGCGCGGAGGAGATCGACCACACGCTGGCAGCGCTGAAGGCGCGCAGCTTCGCGCTGACGCTGGCAGGGGTGGGGACCTTCGCCCGCTCGGGCCGCAGCACGCAGCTATGGGTAGGCGTGGAGCGCAACCAGGCACTCGAGCACTTGCAGGGCAAGATCGAGACGGCGCTGCAGCGCATCGGCCTGGAGCCGGAGCGCCGCCGGTTCGCCCCGCACATCTCGTTGGCAAGGCTGGACAACGCGGTGGAAGGCAAGCTCGCCGCGTTCGTGCAAGCGCATAACCTGTTCCGCGCCGATCCCGTACCGATCGAGCATTTCACGTTGTTCAGTTCGCGGCTGGGCAAGGAGCAGGCGGTCTATACACCGGAGGTCGAGTACCCGTTGGGGTGAGATATCCAACCGTCATCGCGAGGCGCGCAGCGACGCGGCAATGTGCGCAGCCCCGACTCCCCGGGCAGGGACTGCCGCGTCGCGGCGCTTCTGGCGATGACAGCGCATGCCCGTTCCGAGCCCGCCCGCAACCTGCTCAGGACAGCGCGCGCAAGGCGGCGCGCAACCGGTCGGCGTCGCCAACAACACGTTCGATCGTCGCCTGCGTCTGCACCCATAACGGCATCGCCGCGGCCAGTGCCGCCCGGCCCGCCGGGCAAAGCACCAGGCGGCGGCTGCGCTTATCGGCGTCGTCGATCGTCACTCGCACCAGGCCGCGGCGTTCCAGCGGTTTGAGAGCTGCGGTGAGTGTCGTGCGATCCATCGCAAGCAGGGCGGCAACCTCGCCGATACGCGGCGGCTCGGGGCGGTTGAGCGACATCAGCAGCGAGAACTGGCCGCTGGTGAGATGCGCCGGCCGCAGTGCCTCGTCGAAGCGCCGGGCCAGCGTACGCGCGGCCCGTTGCGCGTGCAGGCAGACACAGGTGTCGCGAACGTGAAGCGTCGTGGCAAACGGCAGCGCATCGCGCTTTGACATGAGCCAATCATGTTGATATCAACGTTATATGTCAAGTGGCGGGGAGGGACGGTGTCGCTCCGCCAGCGGGGAGGCGACAATGGCACAGCGGATCCTCATCCTTGTCGGCACCAAGAAGGGCGCTTTCATCCTCTCCAGTGGGCCGGATCGACGCTCCTGGGCACTGCGCGGTCCGTTCTGCGAGGCGTGGCCGCTGAACCACGTCATTGCGGACCCGGCGAGCGGCACGATCTACGCCGGCGGCGGCAACGAATGGTTCGGCCCGGCGGTGTGGCAATCCACCGACCTGGGTGCCACCTGGACGCATTCGAGCGACGGGCTGGCGTATCAGGCGGGCGATCAGCCGATCAAATCCGTCTGGAGTCTGGCGCCCTCCGCGGGCGGGCTGTACGCGGGGGTCGAGCCGGCCGGGCTGTTCCGCAGCGCCGATGGCGGCCAGTCATGGCGGCATGTCGCGGGACTGCGCGAGCACCCCTCGCGACCGAACTGGCAGCCGGGGGGCGGCGGGCTGATCCTGCATTCGCTGGTTCCCCATCCGACCGATGCAAAACGACTCTGGATCGGCATTTCGGCGGCCGGGGTGTTCCACACGGAGGATGGCGGCGACACCTGGCAAGCCCGCAACCAGGGGACGCGGTGCGACTACCTGCCGGAGGAGCAGCGCTATCCGGAATACGGGCAATGCGTGCATTGCCTGGTGATGGCGCCGGGGATGCCCGACCGACTCTACCAGCAGAACCACTGCGGCATGTATCGCAGCGAGGACGGCGGCCAGCACTGGAGCAGCATCGAGCAGGGCCTGCCTTCAAGTTTCGGGTTTCCCGCCGCGGCGCATCCGCGCGATCCGGCGACGCTGTATCTGCTGCCGCTCAACGGCGATATCGCCGGCCGGTACGTACCTGACGGGAAGACCGCGGTCTGGCGGACCCGCGATCGCGGCGAGACCTGGCAGGCGCTGCGCGACGGCCTGCCGCAGCAGAACACATTCTTTGGCGTGCTGCGTCAGGCGATGGCCACCGATCGTCTTGAGCCGGCGGGGGTATATTTCGGCACCAACACGGGCGCGTTGTTCGCCAGCAACGACGAGGGCGACAGTTGGGCCTGCCTCGCTCAGCATCTGCCTCCCATCCACTCGGTGGAGACACTGGTCGTCGCGGCATAGATGACCGCGCGCGGCAACAGCGGCCGGTCGCCCGAGCGATGCGCGGCAGCATTGCCTCGGGTGCGGGTGACGCTGCCCGCCGCTCTGCTGCCGCTGTTCCCGGGTTGCGAGCGGCATGTCGAACTGGCAGCGGCGAGCGTGGGCGGGGCGATCGATGCCTTGAACGCGCGTTGGCCCGGCATGCGCGACCGCATCTGCGACTCGACGCCACGCATCCGCCGCCACATCAACGTCTTCGTCGCCGGCGAGCGTGCCACGCTGGACACGCGCCTGGCGCCAGGGGTGGAAGTGCTGATCATGACGGCGATCAGCGGCGGCTGACCGCGCGCGATCGCGCGCCGCGGGCTTTCGTGACGCGACGACAACCTGTGCAGGGATCCGGATAGAATTGATTGTGCCATCCCGGACGACCCACCGATGCGGCTTCGTTAGCCCAGCCGTCCGAACGATTGGCTCTCGGCCGGTGCGCACGACCCGCCCCAACCGTCATGGCCAGGCCTGACACGGCGATCTATCGCGCCACCACGGCTGCATAGATGGCCGGGTCAGGCCCAGCCATGACGTGAGGAGCGCCGGTGCGACCATGATCCCCCCGGTGGGTCGGTTAACGTGATGCCTATGGGGTCGAGCGCGGCCATGAAGGCTGGGACGCGTCGTGGTGTACGTCGATCTTTCCGGCGCCAGGCATGACACGCACGCCTGAGCCGCCCGCGCTGCCTGCCATGCTCCCCTGCGCCCCGTTCATCACTCCGCGGATTGCGTCGTCGCTCGGCTGCCCGCAATGACACGCGGATGATGCGCCTGTGGAATTCAGCCTGGACCCTTCTCATTCTCGCCAATCTGTTCTGGGCGGGAAACATCGTGCTCGGGCGCGGCGTGGCCGGGCTGGTGCCGCCCATCGCGCTCGCCTATTGGCGCTGGACCGGGGCGTTTCTCGTCGCCATCGGCTTCGCCTGGCCGTACCTCAAGCGCGACGCTCCTGTCCTGCTGCGCCACTGGCGCATGATGCTGCTGCTGTCGGCCACCGGCATCGCCACGTACAATACGATGTCGTATATCGGCCTCGCCAGCACCACCGCGCTCAACGTGCTGCTGCTGCAATCGGCGGGGCCGCTGATCATCATCCTCTGGGCCTTCGCGCTGTTCGGCGAACGCCCTACCATCTGGCAGACCGCCGGCGTGGCGGTGTCGTTGCTGGGGGTGGCCACCATCGCGGCGCACGGCTCGGTCGAGACCCTGCTGCAATTGTCGCTCAACCGCGGCGACGTCTGGATCCTGGTGGCGATGGCGATCTACGGAGTTTACGCGGCGGTGTTCCGCCGGCGCCCGCAAACCCATCCGCTGAGCTTCCTGGTTGCCGCCATGGGCATCGGATCGATGATGATCCTGCCGTTCTACGTGTGGGAAACGCTACGGGGCGGCCGCATCCACGGCGGCCCGCCGGCCTGGCTCGCCATGGCCTATATCGCGGTGTTTCCGTCGTTTGTCGCTTACCTGTTCTTCAACCGCGGCATCGAGTTGATCGGTGCCGCACGCGCCGGACAGTCCTGGCATCTGATGCCGCTGTTCGGCAGCATCCTCGCCGTGGTGTTCCTGGGCGAGAGCTTCCACGTGTATCACGCAATCGGAATCGCACTGATCGGCACCGGAATCCTGCTGGCATCGATCAAACCTGCACCTGTCCCCCGGCGCGTCCTCGGCCGCAACAGAACTTGAACGGCGGCAAACCGCGCATGACTTGATCGCGCACGTCCAATGCCGAGTTGCCCCACTGGGGTAACCGGACTCATGCAGGTTCTTCGGCTTTGCCTGGCAGTTGCGTGCCTTTTGGTCTGGGATTGCCCGGCGATCGCGGCCGATCCGCAGCCGGCGGGCCAGGTGGAGCGTGTCCCGCCCGAGGACGCGTTGGCGATCCTCGGTAGCCCGGTGACGGAGCCGGATGGCAAGGCGATCGGCCGACTGGTGGACATCCTGGTGGACGCGTCCGGCACGCCCCAAGCCGGGGTGATCGATGTCGGCGGCTTCATGGGCGTGGGCGCGCGCAAGATCGCCGTGCACTGGAGCGTGCTGCATTTCGCGCCGGCAAATCCGAAGCAGCCGATCACGCTGGATCTGACCCTGGATCAGATCAAGGTTGCGCCGGAATACCGCAATCCCGCCAAGCCGGCACTGGTGGTGCTGCCGGCGAAGCCTCCCGGCGAAACGAGCAGCGACGCGGCGGTGAGCGCTACGACGGGCGGCGAAACGCCCGGCAGCGGGACGGCGGGGGGCGCCACCGGCGTAACCGGAGACGCGACTGGCGGCAGCGGGACCATCGGCAGCGGCGCGACAGGCAGCTTGCCGACGCGCAGTGCCATCGCCGGCAGTTCCACCACTGGCAACGCGACGACCGGCAGCAATGCGGCGGGCAACGCCGCGACCGAGAGCAGTACGACGGGCAGTGAATCGGCCCGCCAGACGCCTCCCAGATCCCAATAGCGCATGCCCCGAGACGGGACCTTTCCGGTGCGCGGCACCCGCGCCCTCGATCTGCTGAACTTCTTCGTCGCCGACGTGCAGACCGGCTTCGGGCCGTTCGTTGCGGTCTATCTCACCGCCCACAAATGGCCGCAGACGGAGATCGGCCTGGCGCTTAGCCTGGGCACCATCGTCGCGCTGGTCAGCCAGATCCCGGGCGGCGTGCTGGTTGACGCGGCCCACAACAAGCGCCTCGCCGCCGGCGTGGGATTGCTCGGGGTCATGCTGGCCGCGCTGCTGCTGGCGCTCTGGCCGGCGGAGCTGCCGGTCTTGCTCGCACAGGCACTGCACGCCGTCGCGAGCTGTATCGTCTCGCCGGCGATCGCCGCCATCAGCCTGCACCTTGTGGGACATAGCGAACTGGGCGAGCGGCTCGGACGCAATGCCCGCTTCGGCTCGATCGGCAACGGCCTCGCCGCGGCGGTCATGGGGATGAGCGGCCTGTACTTGTCCAGCCGGGCGGTGTTCTGGCTCACCGCCGGGTTATGCGTACCGGCGCTGCTCGCCCTTACGGCGATCGGCCGCGGCACGCATTCACGGCGGCAGACGACGGCCCGGCCGCTCGACCGGCAGGGGCTGGGCAAGCTGTTCCGCGACCGGCGGCTGCTGATTTTCGCCACCTGCGTGGTGTTGTTCCACTTAGCAAACGGAGCCATGCTGCCGCTGGCCGGTGCGGCGGTGACGATGCGCGCCGGCAATCTCGCCAATCTGATCATTGGCGCCTGCATTGTGGTGCCGCAGGCGGTGGTGGCGCTGGCGTCGCCGTGGGTCGGACGGCGTGCGGCGGCGGTCGGGCGCCGGCAGGTGCTGCTGCTGGGCTGGCTGGCGTTACCGGCGCGCGGCGTGCTGCTGGCCGTGCTGCCAGGGCCTTATTTGTTGATCGGTGGCCAGGCGGTGGCCGGCATCAGCGCGGCGGTGTTCGGCGTTATGCTGCCCCTGGTCGCCGCCGACCTCACGCGCGGGACATCGCATTTCAACCTGTGCCTGGGTTTGCTGGGTCTGGCGGTGTGCGTTGGGGCCGCGATCAGCACCGCGCTGGCCGGCTGGGTCGCCGATGTAGCCGGCGTCCACGCGGCCTTCCTCACCCTGGCGCTGGCCGGACTGGCGGGGACGATGCTGATCTGGGTGGCGATGCCGGAAACCGCGCCGGATTGATCGTCGGCACGGCGCGCGGGGTCCCGGTTGCCGCGATCCGCCTGGGCAGCCCCGCGCGGCCGGGGTTCGAGGCCCGGGCCATCAGAGGTCGGCGGAAGCCGCGATGTCGTCCATCACGTCCGCATCCGACGGCGGAGGCCGCCAGGCCGGCTGTGGCAGGCGCAGCAAGACCGTGGTGCCCTGCCCTGGCTGATAGTGGACGCTGATTGTGCCGCCCAACGGGGTTGCGGGCTCCCGGGTTCGCATCGGGCAATCGGACCGCCTGCCCGCCGGCGGGACACCATCGTCGAGCACGGCGATCTCCACGCCGCCCGCCAGCGACACTGCGGTCACCAGGACGCCGCTGCCGGCACGGCCGATAGCATCGAGGATCAGATGGCGCAGGGACGCCTGGTATTCCGCGGCATCGGCTTGCACGATCAGGCACGGCTCAACGGCCATTTGCAGTTCGACGAAGCGGCTGCGCGCGGCATCCCCGGCAGCAGCCAGGGCAGTTCGCGTTGCCGGCGCAACGGCGACCAGGCCGTGCGGCAATGCGACGGCGGGCCGGCGGAAGGCAGGCGGCGGTGCAGCGATCGAGCGGCTGATCTGTGCGTCCCCACCGGACATCGCGCGACGGGGCTTCCACGCTGCGAGCGCAGCAGGAAGCAGGTGTCCGATGAACATCAGGCTCCTCCGCCGGAATTCCCCCGGTGACATGGGGATCATCCCACCGGACGATAATAGGAGTTTGACAGAGCTTAAGAACATCACGGTGCAGTGTGGGAACTTCAAGTTACGTCGGATGAATTCTTGTTTGGATTACGGCGTCGTTAGCCGCGTTTTATTCGTAATTAACTGCCGTCAATTCGTTGTTAAATGTCAGAGGGCCGGATTCGCATGGCGCCACGCGTTATGACGCGATCGCACGATCCCGCATTACGCGGCCATTTCCGCAGTGTTCCGCGGCCCGTCACGCGGCGAACCGGCGATGGCAGGATCCGCCTCCGCCTCTGCGGTGCTGAAGCCGGTAAACACGTAACCGACCGGGCGGGCGGTCTTGATCATACGGGCCAGCTTGGCGGAATCGCCCAGCTTGCGGCGCAGTTTCGCAACCAGGTTGTCGATGCCGCGATCGCTGGCATAAGAGCGGCGGCCGAGCGCAGCCGTCGAGAGGTCATCGCGGGTCAGTGGGTGTCCGGTATTCTCGACGAAAGCTGCAAGCAGGTTGAATTCCGCGGTGGTGAGGCGGACGGACCGGCCATCCGGATCGATCAGCTCACGCTTGATCTGCCGGAACTGCCACGATCCGGCCGCCTCCCTGGTGCCGGGTGCCGCTCCCGGGCCCGGCTGGCGGGTAACGCTTCGCCGGGCCTGCAATCGCCGCACCGCCGCCCGGATGCGGGCAAGGATTTCGCGCCGATCGGCGGTCTTCGGGATGAAATCGTCTGCCCCGAGTTCGAGCGCGACGATTTTCTCGGTTTCCTCCTGATGGCTGGACAGGACAAGAACCGAGGCGTTGGGGGCGCGCCTGATCTGGGCGATGCAGTCGAACAGGTGACGGGAGCCGACCGTCAACTCCGGGACGATCACGAATGTCCCGCCCGACGCCTGCACGAACTCCAGCGCCGCCGCGAAACTGTCGGCCTCCAGACTGTCAAATCCATTCGACCGGATATAGCGGGAAAGTTCAGCACGATAGGAGCGGTCGTCGTCGATCAACAGCACCATCGGCAAAACCGCCTCCGGTTCCGCAGGATTCGCGCGTTGGGAGCCACGCACAACGCCAGAAGAATCGGAGGACGATGCAAGTGCATGCGACGTCGCACCCAACTGCGGCAGAGCCGTGGCATCCGCGATGTCTTCAGGTTGCGTCACGTGATTTTCACGATCGTCTCGATTTTGCCGAAGCAGACTGGTGTCCGGCCGATGCGGCGCGGCGATCGCCCGCCCGGTCTGCCATTACGCACATTGTCGGCTACACTGTCGTTACGTACGAAATCGAGGCAGCCGGGCGATCCGGTCGGCAACGCTGGCCGGTCGTGCGACCGGCCGCTCGGTGCGTCTCGTGCCGCCCAGGCGCCGGGTGACAGGATGTCCCATCGGCGGAGGCACGCGCTTCTGCCGCCCGAGCCGCGCGGTTTCCTTTGCTGCCCGCAACGTGCATGCTGTCCTGTCAACGCCAGGCAGAACACCCATGCCACTGTCGCTGTATCTTGGCTTCATCACGGCAACCATCGTGCTGATGCTGATCCCCGGTCCGAACGTGTCGCTGATCGTGGCGAACAGCATCGCCTACGGCACGCGCTACGGATTGCTCACACTGGCGGGTACCAGCGCCGCCATCGTGCTGCAGCTCGGCCTGACAGTGCTCGGCCTCACCGCGCTGCTTGGGGCGCTGGCCACCTGGTTCGCGTGGCTGCGCTGGCTCGGCGTGGTCTATCTGCTGTGGCTCGGCATCCGGCAGTGGCGCGCGCCGCCGCTGGACCTCACCCGCACGCGGCCGCAGCCGCGCTCGGTCCGCGCCATCGCACTGCGCGGGTTCCTGATCTCGCTGACCAACCCGAAGACGCTGCTGTTCTTCGGCGCCTTCTTTCCGCAGTTCATCGCGCCGGAGCGGCCGATCGGACCGCAACTGACGCTGCTGTGCGGCAGTTTTTTGCTGGTTGCCGTCACGCTCGACTCGGGCTGGGCGCTGGCGGCCGGCCGTGCGCGCGGCGTGCTGGCAATGCGCGGCAAGCTGCGCAACCGCTTGTCCGGCGGATTCCTGATCGGCGCCGGAGTCGGCCTGGCACTCGCACACCGGCGATAGCGTGGTGATCCTGACGGTTCGGTCCCCCGGCCGACGCCGTCATTACGAGCAAAGCGCAGCAATCTCCTGGTCCGGGCGCTTGACCCGGGGGCCCGACATGACGGGACGGACGATGCTGCGCCGCATGGGGATTCGTTTATTCCTCGGCAGGCGCTAAGCCGGCAGGCCGCATCGACCGGGACCGTCAGGCGCCGGCACCGTGCAGCGCCGCAGCGACACGTCGGCGCAGCTCATCCGGCGGCACGTCCTCGATATGCGTCGCGATCCACCACAAATTGCCGCATGGGTCGCACACCAGGGCGCCGCGGTCGCCGTAGAACTTGTCTTCCGGAGCCTCTACCGAGGTCGCACCCGCGGCGAGCGCACGCTGATACGTCGCGTCGGCGTCATCGACGTAGAGGTGCAGCATGCACGGCATCGGCTCCCGCCGGCCATGCGCGTCGGCCAGCATGACGACCGAATCGCCGATGCGCAGCTCGGCGTGACCGATGCGGCCTTCCGGCCCGGCCAGCCGCTCGGTTTCCTGCGCGCCAAACGTCGCCTTGGCAAAGTCGATCAGCCGCGCCGCGCCCGCCACAACGAGATAAGGCGTGATGCAATGATAGTGATCCGGCTTGGGTTTGACCGGCATGATGGCTTCCCTTCTGCACAGTTATGCGGCAGCGCGAGGCACGCCGGCCGGATGACAACGCCGGCTTGCCATCGGCACAATAGCCGCCAGATTAACAAATCGCGACGCGACCTTACGCTGCGGCGCAGCATCAGGAGATGGCGGAATGACGATCTATACAGGCCCGGTCTTCGAAATGGCCCGCCAGCAGTTCCAGGTGATCGCCGATCATCTGGAGATCCCGTTCGACGAACGGGACCGGCTGCTGTTTCCCAAGCGCTCGGTCACCGTCTCCTGCCCGATCCATCGCGACGACGGGCGCGTGGCGGTGTTTCACGGCTATCGCGTGCAGCATCACCTGACCATGGGTCCCACCAAGGGCGGCACTCGGTTCTCGGCCGATCTGCATATCGGCGAGGTCGCCGCGCTGGCGATCTGGATGAGCTGGAAATGCGCGCTGACCAATCTGCCGTATGGCGGTGCGAAGGGTGGTGTCACCGTCGATCCGCGTGGATTGTCGCGTCATGAGCTGGAGAATCTGTCGCGCCGCTACATGCAGGAGATGATCCCGTTCGTCGGTCCGCATACCGACGTGATGGCGCCCGACATGGGCACCAACGAACAGATCATGGCCTGGTTCATGGATACGTATTCGATGTACCAGGGGCGTACGGTGACGGAGATCGTCACCGGCAAGCCCGTCGCCTCGGGCGGCACCGAGGGGCGGCGCGAGGCGACCGGCCGCGGCGTGGCCTACCTGGCCAATCGCGCGCTGGAGCGGCTGGGCATCCAGCCGGCCGGCGCCACCGCCATCGTGCAGGGTTTCGGCAATGTCGGCAGCTACGCCGCGCAGACCCTGGCCGAGCGCGGCCTGAAGCTGATCGGCGTGTCCGACCACACCGCCTGCTACTACGATCCGCGCGGCCTCGACGTGCCGGCGCTGCTGCGCCACGCCGCGCAGTATGGCGTGCTGGCCGGCTTCTCCAACGAACTGTCGTTCGATCCGCGCGAGTTGCTGGCGCAGCAATGCGACGTGCTGGTGCCGGCGGCGATGGAGCGGGTGATCGACGCGGCGCTCGCCGCGCGGCTGCAATGCCGCGTGCTGGCCGAGGCCGCCAACGGACCGACCATGCCGGAAGCCGACACCGTGCTGGACCAGCGGCGCGGCGAGGTGTTCGTCATCCCCGATATCCTGTGCAACGCCGGCGGCGTGGTGGTCAGCTATTTCGAGTGGGTGCAGGACCTCCAGCAGTTCTTCTGGGACGAGGCGGAGGTGATGAGCAAGCTCTACCACGTGCTGGACAAGGCGTTCGCGCAGGTGATGGCGCGGGCGGAGCGCGACAAGGTGCCGCACCGGACGGCGGCGATGGCGATCGGGGTGGCGAAGGTGCGCGCGGCGAAAAACACGCGTGGGTTGTTCCCCTGAAATCTTTTCCCCGGGGTGTGAGCTGGCTCACAGCGCCGGGAGCCGGCGGCTGCGACAAGGGGGTCGTCACGCGGCGCTGCCCCAACACCCGCGCCGCCTGGCTGGGTCTCCATGGCCCAGGTCAACCCGGACCTTCCTTTACGGCCCGACCTTCCCGGTCGGGCCGCTTTTTTTTGCGGCGCGGGGCCGGGGCTCGAGACAGGCTTGGACGGACCATTGGACACGGATGACCGATGATGGGGACAATATGACCGACGCGCCACGCCTGGAACCCGCATGACCAGCTCACTCTCCCTCGGCATCGACATAGGTGGCACCTTCACCGACCTGGTGGCGTTCGATCCCGACACTGGCCACGCCTTCATCTGGAAAGAGAGCACCACCCCGGACGATCCGGCGCGCGGCGCCGTCGAGGGCACGCGCCATCTGCTGCGGCAGCACGCGATCGATCCATCGCGCATCAGCCGCGTCGTGCATGCCACCACGCTGTTCACCAACGCGCTGATCGAACGCAAGGGCGCACGCACCGGCCTGCTCACCACCGCCGGTTTCCGCGACACGCTGGAGATCGGGCGCGAGCGGAAATACGAGCTGTACGACCTGTTCATCGAAATGCCGCCGCCGCTGGTGCCGCGTCCGTGGCGGCGCGAGGTGGCCGAGCGACTGGCGCCCGACGGCTCGGTGGAAATCGCCCTCGACGAAGCGGCGGTACTGCGCGAAGCCGAGGCGCTGGTGGCCCAAGGCGTCGAGAGCCTGGCGATCGTGTTCCTCCACGCCTACGCCAACCCGGCGCACGAGCAACGCGCGGCGGCACTGCTGGCGCGGCGGTTCCCGGCGCTGTCGGTGTCGCTGTCGTCCGACATCGCGCCGGAAATTCGCGAATATCCCCGCGCCAGTACAACGGTGGCGAACGCGTATGTGCGCCCGCTGGCCGAGCGCTATCTCGACCGGCTGGAAACGGCGTTGCGCGATTGCGGAATTACCGGCGGCTGCTTCCTGATGTTGTCGAATGGCGGGCTGACGCATGTCGCGGAGGCCAAGCGCGCACCGGTGCAGTTGCTGGAGAGCGGGCCGGCGGCGGGCGCCCTGGCCGGCGCCTGGTTCGGCCGCAACGCCGGCCTGCCGCGCGTCCTGGCGTTCGACATGGGCGGCACGACGGCCAAGCTCGCGCTGGTGGACGGCGGCGAGCCGTTGGTCGCGTGGGGCTTCGAGGCGGCGCGCGCCCGGCGCTTCCTGCGCGGCTCCGGCCTGCCGATCCAGATCGCCACGATCGAGTTGATCGAGATCGGCGCCGGCGGCGGCTCCATCGCGCGGCGCAGCGAGCTTGGCACGCTGAATGTCGGACCGGACAGCGCGGGCGCCGATCCCGGCCCCGCCTGCTACGCGCGGGGTGGCGATGCACCGACCGTTACCGACGCCGATCTATTGCTCGGCTACCTGGACGCTGACTTCTTCCTCGGCGGGACGATGCGCATCGATAAGGCTCGCGCGGACGCGGCGATGCGCGGGCTGGGCGACGCACTCGGCATCGACGCGCAACGTGCGGCGTTCGGCGTGCATGACGTGGTGAACGAAAACATGGTCGGCGCGGCGCGCGTGGCGATCGCCGAACGAGGGCGCGTGCCCCATGAATACGCGCTGATGGCGACCGGCGGCGCGGCGCCGGTGCATGCCTGGCAGGTGGCCCGCAAACTCGGCATCCGACGGTTGGTGTGTCCGCCGGGCGCCGGTGTCGGCAGCACGATCGGCATGCTGATGGCGCCGGCGCGGGTGGATCGCGTGGCATCGCTGAATGTGCCGCTGGCGGCGGCCGACTGGCAGGAGGTGGCACGCAGCTTCGCCCGGCTGCACGACGAAGCGACGGCGGTGATTGCGGCCACCGGGGCGGCGTTGTCGGACGCGTCGGCGCGGCGGTTGGCGGATATGCGCTATATCGGCCAGGGCTCGGAGGTCACCGTGGCTTTGCCGGACACGCTGGATGCGGCTTCGGTGCGCGCGGCGTTCGAGGCGGCGTATCGCGCGCTGTTCTCTCGCACGCCGCCCGGCGCGGCGATCCAGTTCGTGGCATTGCGGCTGGCGTTGACGGCGCCGATGCCGGGCAGCGGCGGACGCCTGGGGTTGACGCCGCACGGCGGGGCGGCACGCAAGGGCGCGCGACCGGTGTGGTTTGCCGAAGCCGGCGGCTTCGTCGAAACCGCCGTGTACGAGCGTTACGCGTTGCGCGCGGGCGACGCGATCGCAGGGCCGGCGGTGTTCGAGGAGAACGAGAGCACGTTCGTCATCGGCCCCGGCGGCCGCGCCGCGGTACTGGATGACGGCACGATCGACGTGCGGCTGTAAGAAAACCTCTCCCGCTGCGCGGGAGAGGTCGAGGCGCGAGAGCGCCGAGGGTGAGGGTGCCGCGATGGGCACTCTGCTGCTGCGGACCGCATCGCGCGTTGGCCCTGGGCGACACGGTCGGCGCAGCGCGCCGACCGCTCCTGCTTTAGCGGGAGAGGTCAACTCGCGAATCGCTTGCATCTGCCGCGAATCCACGTCACACTGCGCAACAGTGCAACAACATGAAAGGAGGTGATCCAGTGTCTCATTGCTACGTGAGGTCTTCCGCCCAGACCTGGATCGCCGGCGCGAACGCGACGGCGTAGCGTTATCCGGTCCGGCGACGGATCGTCACAGCAATGCGGAGGCTCCGGTGGCAACACCGGAGCCTTCGGCATTTTCGGGCATAACAGCCGATCGCGAATGAGTGACTCGCTGCGTGCATCGCATCACCGCGGCGCCAAATGTAACGCGACGATACAAGTTGGGAACAAACGCGACACGCGGATGCGCGACCTTGCGCATCACGGAAACAACGGAAACAAGGAGTCCAAGACATGATCCGGCGACTCGCTTCCCTGTCGATGCTTGTGCTCTGCCTGTTCTCCCTCGCGGCCTGTATCGTGGAACCGGTTGGCCCAGGTCCCCATGGCCCTTGGGTACCCGGCCATTACAACGGCTGGCGTTGGGTACCGGGACATTGGGCCTGACATCTCTGCACGTGGTGCCTGCATCGCCTGCCTGACGGTTTGGCGGCTGGAGGACGCTCCGCTATAACGTCCCGCCCAATCAACGGACGGGGAAATTCGGTATGCGGCGCGCTCTCCAGTTCGCTGTTGCGGCACTTGCCACGCTGGCGCTGCCTGTCGCGGCGCAGACCCTGCATGTCGGCGTCAGCTCGGCCGTCACCAGCATCGATCCGCACTATCACAACCTTGCCCCCAACCTGTCGCTGGCGGCGCAGATCTTCGACCAACTGGTCGAGATGGACGCGCACCAGCGGCCGCAACCCGGCCTGGCCGCATCCTGGAAACTGATCGCGCCGGACACTTGGGAGTTCCGGCTGCGCGACGCGACGTTCCAGAACGGCAATGCGTTCACCGCGGACGACGTGGTGTTCACGCTGGGCCGCGTTCCGAATGTGCCGAACAGTCCCAGCTCCTTCGCGGTATACACCAAGCCGGTGGTGAGCACCGAGGTGGTCGATCCGCACACCATCCGCCTGCACACCAACGGCGTGTTTCCGCTGCTGCCGATCTATATGACCAACGTGGCGATGCTGAATCGCGCGGCAGCGCAGGGCATGACGACCGAGGATTTCAACACCGGCAAAGCGGCGATCGGCACCGGACCGTTCCGCTTCGCCGCGTATAAGCCGGGCGATCGTGTGGAGCTGGAACGCTACGACGGTTACTGGGGACCCAGGCCGGCGTGGCAGCACGTCACCTGGCGCTTCATTCCCAACGACGCCTCGCGCGTCGCGGCCCTGCTGGCGGGCGACGTCGATTTCATCGATTTCGTTCCTACCGAGGACCTGACGCGACTGCGCGACGACCCGAAGGTGAAGCTGTGGGAGCAGTTGGGGTTGCGTATCATATTTCTGTCGCTGGACCAGTCGCGCGACGGACCGAGTCCGTTCGTATCCGGGCCGAACGGGGAAAAGCTCGACAAGAATCCACTGAAGGATCGCCGCGTGCGCGAGGCGTTGTCGGTGGCGATCAACCGCCAGGCGATCGTCGATCGCGTGATGGAAGGGGCGGCGGTGCCATCCGGCCAGTTCCTGCCGCCCGGCACGTTCGGCTACGTGGCGGACCTGAAGGCGCCGCCCTACGATCCGGCGCAGGCGAAGCAGCTGCTGGCCGAGGCGGGCTATCCGAACGGTTTGCGCATCGCGCTGCACGGGCCGAACGACCGCTACGTCAACGATGCGCGCATCATCCAGGCGGTCGGTCAGATGTGGCAGCGCATCGGCGTGCAGACCGAGGTCGATCCGCTGCCGTGGACCAGCTACGTGGCACAGGCCAACAAGCAGGCGTTCTCGGCCTTCCTGTTCGGCTGGGGCAGCGGCACGGCGGAGCCGTCGGATCCGCTGATCGCCCAGGTGGCGACGTTCGATCCGGCGAAGGGCTGGGGCGCGTCGAACCGCGGGCGCTATGCCAATCCGGCGCTGGACAAGCTGATCGGCGAGGCGCTGGGCACCGCGGATGACAATGCGCGGGAAAAGCTGCTGGAGGATGCGACGCGGATGGCGATGCAGGACGTGGCGATCATCCCGTTGCATATTCAGAAGAACATCTGGGCGACGCGCGCCGGCCTGAGCTATGAGCCGACGGTCGGCGAGGGCCTGATGCTGCTGAACGTGAAGTCGGCGCAGTGAGCAGGTTTCCGTCATGGCGGGACAAATCTTCTCCCCCTCCCGTTGAGGGAGGGGGGCAGGGGGAGGGGTTGTGCGGGCGGATGCGTGGTGCGCCCAGCCGCACGACCCTTCCCCCCGTTCCCCTGCCTCAAGGGGAGGGGGAGTATACTGGCCCTAACCCCCCGCGGTGACCGTCACCCGCTGCGGCTGGGCCGAGGGCGCCGATGCCGCCATGCAGCAGTACCACGATACCGAGTGGGGCGTGCCGCAGCATGACGATACCGCACTGTTCGAGTTGCTGACGCTGGAGGGCGCGCAGGCGGGCCTCTCCTGGCGCACCATCCTGGCGCGACGGCAGGCATATCGCGACGCATTCCACGGCTTCGAGATCGCCCGCGTGGCGCGCCTGCGCGACACGACGCTGGAAAAGCTGCTGACAGATTCCGGCATCATCCGCAACCGGCTGAAAGTGTTCTCGGTGCGCAGCAATGCATTGGCGGCACTGCGCGCCGCCGAGGCGCATGGCAGCCTGGACGCCTATCTCTGGTCGTTCGTGGACGGAAAACCAATCGTCAACCACTGGACACGACCCGGCCAGGTTCCCGCCACCACGCCGCTCTCCGACCGCATGAGCAAGCAACTGCGCAAGGACGGGTTCAATTTCGTCGGTTCGACCATCTGCTATGCGTTCATGCAGGCGACCGGTATGGTGAACGATCACGTGCTCGCCTGTTTCCGCCACGCTGGCCTTCGTGCTTGATCCAAGGGCAGCGCAATAAGGGGCCCATAAGATGCAGAACACCGACGAGATCTGGCGTCTGGTCGACGCCAAGCAGACGCCTTTCAGCGAATTGTCGGACCGCGTCTGGGGCATGCCGGAGCTGTGCTACGGCGAATTCCGCTCCTGCGCCGAGCACACGGCGATGCTGGAACAGCAAGGCTTCCGCGTGACGAAGAACGTCGCCGGCATCCCCACCGCCGTGATGGGCGAGGCTGGCGAGGGCGGTCCGGTCATTGCCATCCTCGGCGAATACGACGCATTGCCCGGGCTGTCGCAGGAGGCCGGCGTGGCCGAACCCCGCCCGCTTCCCGGCGACGGCTACGGCCACGGCTGCGGCCACAACCTGCTCGGATCGGCGTCGCTGCTGGCGGCGACCGCGGTGAAGGACTACCTCGCGGCGCAGGGCATCAAGGGCCGCGTGCGCTACTACGGCTGCCCCGCGGAAGAAGGCGGCGCGGCCAAGGGGTTCATGGCGCGGGCCGGCGCATTCTCCGATGTCGATGTGGCGATCACCTGGCACCCGTCGGCATTCGCTGGCGTCTACGAGCCGCTCTCGCTTGCCAACACCCGCATCGATTTTTCCTTCACCGGCCGCGCCTCGCACGCCGCCGCCGCGCCGCATCTGGGCCGCAGCGCGCTGGATGCGGTCGAGCTGATGAATGTCGGCGTGAACTACATGCGCGAACACATGCCGTCCGACGCGCGCGTCCATTATGCGGTGCTGGATGCCGGCGGCATCGCGCCGAACGTGGTGCAGGCGCATGCCAAGGTGCGTTACCTGATTCGCGCCCGGAACCTTCCCGAGCTGACCCGGCTGATCGAGCGCGTGCGCAAGGTCGCTGACGGCGCCGCGCTGATGACCGAAACCTCGGTGAAAACCCAGGTTATCAGCGCCGTTTCGAATTTGCTCGGCAACCTGCCGCTGGAGAAGGCGATGCACGACAATCTGCGGCGCCTCGGACCGCCGCCGTTCGACGACGCCGATCGCGATTTCGCCCGCAAGATCCAGGCGACGCTGAGCGAGGAAGATATCGAATCCTCGTTCCGCCGCGCCGGCATGCCGATGAAGGACGTGCCGCTATGCGACGAGATCGTGCCACAGGATGCGAAGAGCGCGCCGATGATGGGGTCGACCGACGTTGGCGATGTGAGCTGGGTGGTACCGACGGTGCAGGCACGCGGCGCCACCTATGCGATCGGCACGCCGGGCCATTCCTGGCAGCTTACGGCGCAGGGCAAGATGCCGGCGGCGCACAAGGGAATGGTGCACGTGGCGAAGGTGATGGCCGGCACCGCGGTGGACGTGATGCAGGACGAGGTGCTGCTGGCCCGCGCCAAGGCGGATCACCAGGCACGGGTCGGCCGCACGCCTTATGTGTGCCCGCTGCCGGCCGACATCGAGCCGCCGATCAAGATGTCGGCATAAGATAACCTCTCCCGCGGGAGCGGGAGAGGTCGAGACGCGTCAGCGTCGAGGGTGAGGGTGATCGGGTCGGCACGCAGCACCCTTGCCCCCGCTACGCCGCATCGCGGCATCGATCTGCTTCGCCGCTCGATCGCAACGGAACCGATCAGCCAGCCAATGCGCCACCGTATCGTCACCGTGCATGACAGGATGCAGCAGGGCTACCGCTATGCGTGCGTCGCGCCGGTCGGCCGGGAATTCGCTCCCGACTTCAAGCCGGAACTGACGCCACCGCAGATGCTTGTGCTCGGCGTGTTCGGCGGCAAGTACATGACGGACACACGCGACGAGTTTCCGGCAAGCTGGTTCACGCGCGCGAAGCTGTCGCCGCAACGCCGCGACCCGTCGCTGAACTTCTTCGGAGTTGACGCCAGCCAGCCGCTATCGGTCTGGCGCCGGAAGGGATGGCTCCACCCGGACGACCCGCGCGGCTGGTTCCAATGGTATTGCCGCTACTACATGGGCCGTCGCATGCCGCCGGAGGACCAGCGGCAGATCAAGCGCTGGAAGGCGATCCGCCGGCACGTCACGCAGATCGAGCGGAACTGCGAACCTGGGGATTTGCGTTGTCGGCCACGGCAGCGTCAGGCGTTGCTGCACTGGGCCTATGACAGCCGCAAGATCTGACGGCATGGCTCCTACTCCGTCGCCTTGGCCTTCTGCCGCCCGTGGCGATAGTGTTGGTGGATCCCCGACTTTATGCCCTTGCGGCGAATCTATTCTTGCGCCGCACGATCAAACGTAGGCGGTGGCGGCTTCGCTCGAGCACGATTGCACGCACGCCTACTCTGCCGCCACTACCATCCCCGCGCCGCCGCTCGCCTCCGCCCACAACTCCGGCCGCAGTTCCTCCTTCCGGTCAGGAAACGCCAGCGCGCAGCCCAGCGTGACGACTCCGAACCCCGCCAGCACCAGCGTCACCGCGGCCAGGCTGCCGGTGCGCTCGTACAGCCAGGCCACGATCGGCGCCGACGCCGCGGCACCGAGGAACCCTACGAAAAACCGCACCGAGTACATCCGCGCCCGCAGCGCCGGCGAGATATAGCGCGCGGTCATCGTTTCATTGACGGTGACCTGGCCGAAGATCGCCGCCGCCACCAGCGCGGCGGTCGGCAGCACCAACCAGCCTTGCGCGTAGGACACCGCCACCAGTCCCGGCACCAGCAGCACGCTCACGGGCAGGAAAACGCGCTTCAACGTCGTGCGGTCGATCATCCGGCCGACGGTGAACTGGGTCAGCGCGCCGCACAGCGTGGCGAGGAACGCCGCGGCACCCACCAGCGGCAGCATGCGCGGGTCGCCGCCCAGCCTCTCCTGCATCAGCTTCGGCAGCAGCAGGGTGAACGCGTTGAACACCAGCCCCGAGACGACGGCGATCAGCATCAGCACCACCACCGCGCGGCGCACCAGATGGCGTGGGATCTCCGGGAACGGCCGCGCAGATCGGCGGATCGCGCCCTCGGGCGACGGCACCCGCATCCACACCAGCCCGAGCGCCGCGCACAGCACGCCCGGCAGCAGAAACGCGGCGCGCCAGCCGGCCTGGTGCGCCAGGAACGCGGTCATCACCGGTGCCAGTGCCACGCCCAAATTGCCGAACACGCCGTTGACGCCGATAGCGCGGCCCGGCTTGTCGCCGGCGGCGTCCACCAGCATGGCGGTGCCGATCGGGTGGTAGATCGCGGCGAACAGCCCGATGGCACCGAGCCCCACGGCCAGCATCGCCGGCGAGGCGGCGAACGCCGTCGCCGCCATCGACACGCCGGTGCCGAGGAAGAACAGCGTCATCAGCGCCGGCCGCCCGATGCGTTGCGCGATCCAGCCCTGCGGCAGCGAGAACAGCCCGTACAGCACGAACATCCCGGTGGCGAGCGCCAGGACCGGGGCATACGAATCGCCGAACCTCCCGCCCGGCGCCACCATGGCGAGCACCGCGGTCGGCAGGATCAGCAGCGAATAGTGCGTGAAGCTGTGCGCCGCGTTGATGAAGGCGATCAGGCGCGTGTTCGGAGTCATCACAGTCCTCCCGTATCGGCGGGCGTCGTCCCCGCCCATCAGGTTCGGCCATGGAAGCCAGCGGCTGGCCGTTGGTGAAGCAGCAGCCTAGACTGTCGTTCTTTCGACGTACGGCCATATCTTGTCGCATACCGGACAGCCCGACCGCACCCGCGTGCGCCCATTCGAGCAGGCCCCTCGCCCGCTCGTGGGGTATGCGACCGACTATGGGGCGGGGCACGACACCGGCTGGCACCAGCACCCTCGCGCCCAGTTGCTGTATGCGATCTCGGGCGTCATGCGGGTGGTGACTCCGGCGGCGCTGTTCATCGTGCCGCCCGGCACCGGGCTGTGGATGCCGGCCCAGACAAGCCACGTGACGCGCATGCCGGCGGGACTGCGCATGCGCTCGCTGTTCCTGCGCGAGGACGCGGCACGCGCCGGGCCGGACGCGGTGACGGTGGTCGCGGTCTCGCCGCTGCTGCGGGAGTTGATCCTGGCGGCGTGCGAGGAGTCGGTGATGTGGGACGAGGATGGTCCGGTGCGGCACGTTGTTGCGCTGGCACTGCACGAGATCGGCCGCGCCGCAACCCGGCCGATCTCGGTGCCGGCCTGTCGCGATCCGCGGTTGCAACGCGTCACCGAGGCGTTGCTGGCCGATCCGGCGGATCCGCGCGGGCTGGAGATGTTTGCCGAGGTCGCGGGGGCGTCCGTCCGCACTCTGGCCCGGCTGTTCCGGCGTGAGACGGGGATGAGTTTCCAGGCGTGGCGGCGGCACTTGCGGCTGACCGAGGCGCTGGCGTCGCTGGCGCAGGGCGCGACGCCGGCGCGTGCCGCGGCTGCGGTCGGCTACACCAGCGGCCCGGCGTTCGGCGCGGCGTTCCGCGCGGCGTTCGGGGTGACGCCGGGACAGGCACGACATGGGGGATGAGGCCGATGCGCGGGGGGCCGAGTGGGGCTCGAGTGGTCACCCGCCGACAGAGCCTTGCGCGATACCGCCAATGATACTATTTGATCCCCTGAAGACGGCTGGACATGGCCAGGGGCGACAAGACACGCGCGGCGATGCGGACCCATCCGCGCGACTGGCGGATCGCCAGTCTGGAAGCGGTGGCGGCGGCGTGTGGGGTTAACGACCGCAAACCGGGTGGCAGCCACGTGGTGTTGGAGCATCCCGACATCACTGAGGCGCTGTCCGCCCCGGCTGGCCGCCCGATCAAGCCGATCTATGTCCAGCGGTTCGTCCAGGTCATTGACGCAGTGCGAGGGGCCCATGAGCGAGACTGACTATCGTTTCACCATTCGTCCTCTGATGGCAGAGGAAGGTGGCGGCTATCTGATCGAATTTCCCGACCTGCCTGGATGCATGTCGGATGGGGAGACGATCGAGGAAGCCCTCGCCAACGGCGCCGCAGCGAAGCGGGATTGGATCGCGGCGATGCGGGAGGCCGGCCGGCCGGTGCCTCCGCCCACGGTGGACGCCACCGATGCCTATAGCGGCAAGTGGGTGCTGCGCACGCCGAAGTCGTTGCATCGCAGCCTGGCAGAGCGGGCGCGGCAGGAGGGGGTCAGCCTCAATGCCCTTGCCGTCGCCATGCTGGCGCAGGGGCTTGGGCAGCGCATGCTGCGGGATGGATGAGGCGAAGAGAACGCCCAGGCTTGCAGGCTGATGGCCAGGTACAGGTCGGCGACGGGGACAGCCTTACTCCTAATTCAACACCGCTATTGCAATGCGGACTCGTGCGCGCAGAATTCGTCAGGTCATCCCGCAGCAAGGTCGCGCCCATGCCCGCCATCGTCCACGCGCTCTCCTCGAGCGACGCCGAACAAGAGGAATGGCGGTTGCGTTGCGACATGGCGGCAGTGTTTCGGGTGGCGGCGCGGCTCGGCTGGAACGAGCAAATCGGCAATCATCATTCGCTGGTACTGCCGCAAGGCCGGGCGGATGACGCGCCGCACTTCCTGATCAATCCACGCGGCTACCTGTTCCAGGAGTTGACCGCGAGTTCGCTGATCGTCTGCGACCTCGACGGCCGCGTGTTGCGCGGCAATGGCGAGCTGCGCAAGGTGGCGTTCCACATCCATGCCCGCATCCATCTGCAAAAGCCGGAGGCCACCTGCATCCTGCACGTGCATCCGCGCTGGCTTACCGCCCTGTCATTGCTGGAAACGCCGCAGCTCGCCCTGGCGCACCATAACAATCTGCTACTGAACGATCGCGTTGCGGTGGACGATGGCGGGATCGCGCCGGCGGATTCGAACGCGGAAGGCGACCGGCTTGCCGCGGCGATGGGGAATGCGAGCATCCTGGTGATGGGTGGCCACGGCGTGAGTGTCGTCGGCCCGACGGTGCATGATGCATTCGACGAGTTGTTCATCGCCGAGCGCACCGTGATGTACCAGCTCACCGCCATGTCCACCGGCCGGCCGTTGCGGCATCTGCCGGAGGGTGCGCGCCGGCATTGGCATGGTGCCTGGGGCGAGAAGATCGACGCGCGCCTGCACCTCGACGCCTGGCGGCGGGTGCTGGACCGCGAGGAACCGGATTACGCAAGCTGATGGCCAGATCCGATACGCGGTAACGCCCGCAGACGATCCTGGCCAAACCGGAGGGAAACGATGAGTGAGTCTGTTGTGGTTTCGGACAGCGGCAGCGTGCTGGAGATCCGGCTGAACCGGCCGGAAAAGAAAAATGCGCTGACGCGCGACATGTATGAGACGGTCAGCGCCGCGTTCGAACGCGCCGATGCCGATCCGGCAATCCGCGTCGTGTTGCTGACGGGGACTGGCGACACGTTTACCTCCGGCAACGACGTGAAGGACTTTCAGGAGCGGGGCGCGGATCGGGCACCGCGCGGCGGCAGCCGCTTCCTGCCGGCAATCTCGTCGTTGCAGAAGCCGCTGATCGCCGCGGTGAACGGCGCGGCGATCGGCGTCGGCACGACAATGCTGCTGCATTGCGACCTGATTGTCGCGGCATGCTCTGCCCGCTTCGTGATGCCATTCACCAGCCTGGGCCTGGTGCCGGAAGCCGCCAGTTCGTTGCTCGTCCCGCGCTTGCTCGGACATCAGCGCGCCAGTGCGTTGTTGTTGCTGGGTGAGCCGTTGGACGCGGCGACCGGACTGGAATGGGGGCTGGTGAACCGTGTGGTGGATGACGCGGCGCTGATGGACACGGCGCGCGAGATGGCACGACGGCTTGCAGCATTGCCACCGCAGGCAGTGTGGCTGACCAAGCGGCTGATCAAGCATGGCGTGCCGGACGTGGCCGGGCGGATTCAGGAGGAGATCGGCCTGTTCAGCGAGCGGCTGGCCTCGCCCGAGGCTCAGGAAGCGTTCGCCGCATTCATGGAGAAGCGGAAGCCGGATTTCTCGCGATTGTCGTGAAGCGGGAAGGACGGTGCGTTTGCGGCGTCCCCCCGGCGTTGCCGTCGTCAAGGCCGGGCGTGACCCCATAAGCGTCACGACAAGCGATCGTACGCAGGGGAATCGCGCGTCGCACTGGCGCTCTCCACGTCACGCCGTGCTTGACCCGGCCATCTATGCAGCCGCGGTGCCGCGATGGATGGCCGGGTCAAGCACGGCCATGACGGGTTGCGGCGGTCCGAGCGAGCCAGCCGAGAGTCGATCGTTCGGGCGCCTGGTACAACACGCGCCTTATCCTGATGCGCATGTGGGCCCGATGGCTTCAGCCTGCACGCGCCCGACGTGATCTGTCGGCCGGTTGATGGAACAAGCCGCTTCCGGCCTCATGCCGGCTTGTTAAGGAACTGATCCCACCATGCGTCCTTGTCGGCGATCATCCGGAGCTGGACATTGTACTGCGCCCGCCTTTCGTTCGGAATGCCCAGCACCATGAGAGACAGAATGACGTTGGGAGCCCAGTGATTGGTCGGATTGCCAAAGTAATTGTTTGGATCGAAGATCGGCGCCGGATGCCAGTACAAATCGTAGCCCTGCCGCATCGCATGATCGAGTAGCGCTGCCGACGTCGCCCGATCGTCGTTCTCGAAATAAATGACCGGACGACTGCTCGCGAGCAGTTTGCTCGCGCTTCGCAGCACTTCCAGTTCCTTCCCGTCGACATCGATCTTGATGAAGGAACAGGATTCGATGGCCAGGGCATCTATGGAGACCACGGTGGTACCCCAGATTTCGCTGACATAGCCGAATTTTCCCCACCGACCTGAGGTGTCGACCTGCGGCGAATCGGCGATGAAACAGTTGAGCGCCTTGACATTCCGGATGCCGTTCAGGGCCAGGTTGGCGCATAATGTGTGATAGGTGTCAGCGTGCGATTCGATGGCAAAGACCTTCCCCTTGTCGCCCACGAGGCGAGACATCGGCACCGTCAGGTCGCCGATATTCGCGCCGACATCGAGAACTGTGTCCCCCGGCTTTGTGAAGGCCCGGAGGACGTTCACTTCGGCTTCGCTGTACTGGCCATACAACTCGAAGCACTTGCCGATATACGGCCCGGAATGCAGCATCCAGCCGTACTTGCACAGTGTGAGCTTATGTCGGCCGATCTGCATCGCTTCCTCTTGTGTCGGTGGCATCTTGAGTGACAGCGCGATACGGCGCTGAATAACCGTGCGGCACTGCGCCGAATACGCCGCTACCCGACTGGGGCGCGCCTGCCGCGGGGGAAACTCTTGTCATATCAGCTCTCGGGCACCCCCTTGGTCGTCGAATATTCGAAATGCAGCGCCTCCCCGGGATGCACCACGCCAAAGATGGCGTGCGCCGCAACCGCCGCCTCGGAAAACCCCTGAAGGATCAACTTCAGCTTCCCCGGATACGTCGCCACGTCGCCGATTGCGAACACCCCCGGCAGGCTCGTCGCGCAGGTTGCCGGATCGATCTTCACGTGGTGTTGCAGGCTTTCCAGCCCCCAGGCCGCGATCGGCCCCAGATCCATCGACAACCCGAAGAACGGCAGCAGCACGTCCGCCGGCAGCCGCCGCGCCGCGCCTTGCAGCGTCGCCACCTCGACGTCTGCCAGCACGCCACCGGCGCCATGCAGCGTCTGGAGCTGATAGGGGATCACCATCTCGATTTCACCGCGTTGCGCTGCCGCATCGAGCTGCGCGGCACTCTCCGGCGCCGCGCGGAATTTCGGCCGCCGATGCACCACCGCGACGCGGGCGACATCCTTCAATGCCAGCGCCCAGTCCACCGCGGAATCGCCGCCACCGGCGATCACCACACGCTTGCCGCGAAAGTCCTCGCGCCGGCGCACGTAGTATTGCACCGCGCCGGTCGCCTCGTAGGCCGCCAGACCGTCGATCGGCGGCCGGTTCGGTCCGAACGCGCCGGCGCCGGCGGCGACGACCACCGCCTTGGCGCGCACCGTGTCGCCCTGCGCAGTGCTCAGCGTGAAAGCCCCCACGCCGCCGGCCAGGCCCGACACAAGGCGCCCGAGCAAACGTGGCGCGTGGAACGGTGCGATCTGGCGTTCGAGCTGCGCCACGAGGTCGCCCGCCTCGATCGCGGGATGCGCTGGAATGTCGTAGATCGGCTTCTCCGGATACAGCGCGGCGCATTGCCCGCCGACCTCGCCGAGCGCGTCGATCAGCACGCTCGACAGCTTCAGCATGCCGAGTTCGAAGACGGCGAACAGGCCGACCGGCCCGGCGCCGATGATCGCCACGTCGGCGGTGATATCGTCTGCCATGCGCGCCCGTACCCCGCGGCGGCGGCCGGATCAAGCGACCGGCGAGCGGGAGGCGGGCGATCGGTGGGACAGAAGCTGCCGGTCGGCGTCGAATACCCCAACCTCGCCTTGCAAGAAACAACTCCCCCTCCCCTTGAGGGAGGGGGAGTCTCTTCCCCCCTGGCGACCTCCGCAGTTTCATCCAGGGCGGGTCGGCCGCGGGCCGGTGGGGAACTCGCATGGCATCGATCGACCGACCCTCCTGCGTCGTCGGAGGCATCGGCTCTCCTGGCGGGTTACCGCGGCGCCATTACTTTCGCGATGGGCATCGGCACGCCCGGAAACACCGCTGACCAAAGTACGGGTCATGCCCGATCCGCGAACCGCTCGCGCCACGACCGTTGCGCCCCGGTCACCGGCAACGAACTGGCCTCATAGACGCCGCGCGCGATGGCCCGCGCCATCGCCAACGTCGCGGCATGACCGATCTCCGTCAGCTCCCGCGCCGCATCGGTCAGCGGACGTGCTCCGGTCGCGGCGGCGAACATCGTATCGCCGTCCATCGGCGCATGCGCCGGCAGCACCGCGCGCGCCAGGCCGTCATGCGCCATGATGGCCAGCCGCATCGCCTGCGGCTTGGTCAGCACCGCATCGGTGGCAACCAGACCGATCGTCGTACTGGTCCCCGGCGTGCCCTTCAACCGCGGTGCCGTGTCGAACGTGCCCGGCCAACCGCACCCACCGAACTCGTTGTCCTGCTCATAGGGTGCCGCCCAGAACCAGGGGCCGTCGCCGACCAGCGGCGAACCCACCGCGTTGACCGCAACAATCGCCGCCACGGTATGGCCGCTGCGCGTCACCATGCTCGCCGAACCAAGACCCCCCTTGACCGTGGCCGTCGTCGCGCCGGCGCCCGCCCCCACCGTGCCCAGCGCGAACGGCTCCGCGGTCGCGGCGACGGCCGCCGCGTAGCCGAGGTCGCGATACGGCGAGAAGCGGCCCCACGCCTTGTCGCCACCGTTCGCAAGGTCGAATATGATCGCCTGCGCAACCAGCGGCACGCGCACCCCGCGGATCAGCAGTCCCCGCCCTTGCTCGCGCAGCGCGGCTTGCACGCCACCGGCGGCATCGAGGCCGAACGCCGAACCGCCGGACAGAACGATCGCATCCACCGCCATTACGGTGTTTTCCGGCGCCAGCATCGCCGTGTCGCGACTCCCCGGAGCGCCCCCCAATATGCTGACCGAGGCCACCGCGGGCTGATCGAACAGGATGGCGGTGACACCCGAGCCGAGCGTCAGATCCTCCGCGTGCCCCACCGCGATGCCCGGTATATCGGTCAACAGGTTGCGTGCCATCTGTGTCCCCTTCGCAACCAGCATCGCTGCAAGCAGACCCGGCAGCAATCCGCCGGGGCACACCCCCGGAGGGTGGGAAGAGATTGCGTAGCCATGAACCGGCCGCAATCAATAAGTAAGCTGCATTTCTCAACCCGATGTGTTAAGAGCCCTCCCCATGTCGCCCGCCGCGCCGATTTCGCGCCGCCTGTTGCTGGGCCGTCTCGGCTCCGGCACCGGCGTGGTCGGCACTTTTCTGCTCCCCCCGTGGATGCGGGGCGCCATGGCTGCCACCGCCAGCCACGCGCGCCACGCCGCCTCCCACAAGCCGCCGCACCCCGACACTGGCCCGCCGCCGCCTCTCGTCATGCTGGACCCCGGGCATGGCGGCAAGGATCCCGGCGCCATCGGCGTCTCCGGCACGTACGAAAAGCACGTCTCGCTTGCCGCTGCCCAGGAACTGAAGCACCTGCTGGAGGCCGGCGGCCATTACCGCGTCGCGCTGACCCGGGCGCGCGACGTGTTCGTGCCGCTGGACGACCGGGTCGCCAAGGCGCAGGCGCAGGGCGCCGCGCTGTTCGTATCCATGCACGCCGACGCGCTGGCGGACCATCAGGTGCGCGGCGCCAGCATCTACACCCTGGCCAACACCGCCTCCGACGCGCAGACCGCCGCCCTGGCGCAGCGCGAGAACAGCGCCGACCGCTATGGCGGTGCGGCACTGAACGCCTCGCCGGAGGTGTCCCGCATCCTGGCGAGCCTGGTGCGGCGGGAGACACGGGTCGGCTCGGTGCACCTGGCGCGCGACCTGGTCGGCTCGCTCGATCAGGACGTGCCGATGCTGCCCAACCCCGAACGCCACGCCGGATTCGTCGTGCTGAAGGCGGCCGACATCCCCAGCGTGCTGGTCGAGATGGGTTTCATGTCCAACCCGCGCGACGAGGCGGAGCTGCGCCGCCCCGACCACCGCAAACTCGTCGCCGCCGCGATGAAGCGCGCGGTGGACGCGTTCTTCGCCGCCCGGCTGCACATGGCGGCTGCCGGCTGACATCGGCCTCCGGCAACGCGATCGGCCCGCCGCTGAAATCATTGGCCGACGGCCTGCTCTCCGAAGGGCGGGCCGGGAGGTGCCATGGCCGACGCTGCACACAAGCTGAAACATCGTGCCTGCGTCGCTGACAGCCGCAGCGGCAACGGCGCGGCGGAGACTCTGTTTTGGCGCGTGGAGTGCGGATTCCTCGTGCAGTACGCACCCCCTCTGATGTTCCTCCTGCAACCGAATCCGGCTGTTCAGGCCAAGCGACCCGGCTACCGCTGCGTTCGGTCGGCAGGTGACGGTCAAGCTGACCCACGACCCGAGCGAAGCGACGCTTTCCGGGGAGATTGCTTCGCTCCGCGCGCAATGACAGCCTGGACCGAACCGTCCGGATCACCGCGCCAATCCCGCGGGATCGCGCGCCCAAACGAGGAGACCGAGCCATGAACGTCGATATCCGTCCGCCACACCCGCCCGTCGAAGGCCCCTCGGCCTGGATCGGCGCCGAACTGGCCCGGCATCCGGAGGCGTGGACCTACCGCCTGTCGCCGGCGGACCTTGCCGAAATCCAAGCGGCGACCGAAGCGGTACGCGACCGCGGCCTCGACATCGCCGCTATTCGCCGGGCGGATTTCCCGCTTCCCACGCTGGGCCCGGTGCTCGATCGCCTGCGGGGGGAAATCCTCAACGGCCGCGGCTTCGTGCTGCTGCGCGGCCTGCCGGTCCAGGATCGCCCGATCGCCGAAAGCGCCACCGCCTATTGGGGCATCGGCACGTATTTCGGCAGCGCCCGCTCGCAGAACGCCATGGGCCATGTGCTCGGCCACGTGCGCGACCTTGGCCTGTCCTCCTCCGATCCGCGCGTGCGCATCTACCAGACCACCGAGCGGCAGAATTTTCATACCGATTCCTGCGACATCGTGGCGCTGCTCTGCCTGAAGACGGCGAAGCGTGGCGGGCTGTCGTCGCTGACCAGTTCGATGACGATCTACAACGTGATGGCGGCGCGACGGCCGGACTTGCTGCGCCGGCTGTTCACCCCGTTCGCCACCGATCGCCGCGGCGAGGTGCCGGAGGGCAAACTCCCCTGGTTCGATATCCCGGTGTTCAACGACTACGCCGGCTATCTGTCGGTGATCTACTCGCCACACTACACAAGATCGTCGCAGCGCTTTCCGGAGGCCCGGCGGTTGACGGCGGAGGATCTTGCGGCGCTCGAGATGTTCGACCGGCTGGCGGAAGATCCCGAACTGCGGCTGGACATGGAGTTCCTGCCTGGCGACATGCAGTTCGTGCACAACCACACCACACTCCACGATCGCACCGCGTTCGAGGACTGGCCGGAGCCCGAGCGGAAGCGCCACCTCCTCCGCCTGTGGCTCGCCGCCCCCGGTGCCCGCCCGCTGCCGCCGGCCTACGCCGAACGTTACGGCAGTGTAGAGATCGGCAACCGCGGCGGCATCGTCTGTCGCGGCACGCAACTGCACGCGCCGCTGGAAGCTGACGGTTAAGGGTGCCGCGCGCCGACCTGAGTTGCCGCATCCCACAGCCTGTACGGTTCATACGCTTTGCGCTCCAAGCCGCTGCGGTCCGCGTCGTGGCCAAAACCCCGCCGCGTCGCCGCGGCAAACGCCCCGCGGACAATTCACCCGGCCGCACAATCATCACCTAAAGAACAGACCACCTCCTTTCCCGCCAAAAGAAGGGAAAATTCCCTTCCGATTGCAGGCAGATGGCGATAATCTTTCGATGTCTTCTCGCTCAGGGGACTCCGCTCGATGGCGATCACCCGCCTGCGCGACTTCGTCGCCGCCATGACCCGCCTGGTCGAACACCACGGCAATGCCGAGGATGCCGTGCTGGAGCCAGCCCACGACTTGCTCTTGGGCCTGGTGGCACACGACGACTGGCTGCCGGAACCCTTCGCTGCCTGCGATCCGGTCCGCTATCGGCAATATCTGCTGTTCGGCGATCCGCTCGACCGATTCACCCTGGTCAGCTTCGTCTGGGGTCCTGGCCAGCGGACGCCGGTGCACGACCACCTGATGTGGGGCCTTGTCGGCATGTTGCGCGGGATGGAGGAAGCCGTGCCCTACACCTGCCAGCCGGATGGTCCCGGCCTCGTCGCCGGCGAACCGTCCCGGCTGCGGCCAGGCATGGTGCAGGCCGTATCGCCGCACCTCGGAGACATCCACACCGTCGCCAATGCTCTGCCTGACCGGCCGTCGATCTCCATCCATCTGTACGGCGGCAATATCGGCACGGTACGCCGGCATGGCTTCGAGCCAACAACCGGCGTGGCGACCGAGTTCGTGTCAGGCTATTCAGGCGCGGTACTGCCGAACCTGTGGCCCGCGGCGTAAGCCGCCTCCGCGATTTCAGGCCCGACCGGGCGGCCTGTCGATCGACCCGGAACGGAACTGCGGCGCCGCGCCGGTTCCCTTCCGGGCGGTTCTCCCCTCACCCCCGGTCCTGGCTGCTACAACAACCCTTCCCACGACCGCAGGAGCGCCCCGCGCGATGCCCGAGCCCTCTGACCTTCTCATCGACCTCGCCAGCGACCTGGTGCGCATCGACAGCCGCAGCTTCGTCTCCAACCTGCCCGTGGCCGAACGGATCGAAGCCGCCCTTGCCGGCTTCGACATCGAGCGCCTCGACTATACCGACCCGGCCGGCGTGGCGAAGCGCGTCCTGGTGGCGCATCGCGGCCCGTCCGGCGGCACCGCGCGAGGGGGATTGGCCTTGTCCGGTCACATGGACACGGTGCCCGACACCGGCTGGCAGCAGGACCCCTGGTCGGCACACATCGATGCCGACGGCACGCTGCACGGCCTGGGCAGCACCGACATGAAAGGCCCCGTCGCCGCCGCCATCGTCGCCGCGCGTTCGCTACCGGCAAGCGTGCCCATCACCCTGCTGCTCACCACCGATGAAGAGACCAGCAAACAGGGCGCCAGGCTGATCGCCGCACAATCCGAGCTGGTGCGGCGGGTGAAGCCGCGTGGCATCGTCGTGGTGGAGCCCACCAGCCTGATCCCGGTGCGCGGCCACCGTGCCCATATCGCCTTCACCTGCGTCGCCCGCGGCGTGCAGGCGCACAGCAGCACCGGCAAGGGCCGTAACGCCAACTGGGCGCTGATCCCGTTCCTGGTCGAGATGCAGGCGGTGTTCGAGCGCCTGCGCAGCGACCGTGGCTTGCAGGATCCCGACTACGATCCACCCTTCAGCGACTTCAACCTGGTGATCGACAACCATGGCGCAGCGGTCAACGTGACCGTTCCGCTGGCGACGGCGCGCATCAAGTTCCGCTACTCGGCGAAACTCGATCCCACGCCTGTGCTGGACGCGGTGTACACGGCCGCTTCCCGCGCCGGCGTGTCGGTGACCGAGGCGCGCGAGGGTTTTCCCCCGGAGTTGCCGGCGGACCATCCCCTGGTGCGCCTGTGCGCCGATACGGCGGGTAAGCCGCCGCGCACCGCGCCCTACGGCACCGATGCCTCGGAGTTGCAGGCGATCGCACCGTGCGTGGTGCTCGGACCCGGCGACATCGCCGAGGCGCATACGCCAACCGAGAAGGTCCGCATCGCCGATCTCGCCGCCGCGGTGCCAGTGTTGATGCGCCTCGCGGAGCAGATGGCGGCGGGACGATAAGCCACCGCACCGACTGCGCCGGCAGCCGGCACCATGCGCCGGGCCATGGCACGCTACGGGGCGCGAGGATAAGGTCTGGGAAGGCCGATCAGGTGGACGGCCGGCGCGGCCGTGCCCGCTTCGCGCCGCCCTCGGGTCCGGCGCCGTGCGGCATGCCGCTTCCGATTCGCCAGGAAGGCATATGCCCTCCACCGGCGGTGCCGGGCGGCGCATGACGTTTTGTGCGCTCCGGCATGCATCGTTCATCGGAAATTATCTAATACGTCTCAGGAATATTTTTTGCTTGTCGCGGTGTCAGCGCAAGGTAACACGCCTTGACAAATGCACTTCCAACCACAAATCTCTTATGTGTTCAACGACAGGAGGATGCATAAACAGAATGGCACCACCTGGGATGTTTGGGGTTGTCGGACCGCTTGGCACCGGCAGCGAAACCCGCAAGTCCAAGACATAGCCGGGCGGCATCAGCCCGAGCGCGAAGTATAGCTTCGCAATCCGACCCCCGCTCAAACGCCTTCGCGCGTGCGGGGGTCTCTGCTTTTTCGGCCACCGCTTATCGCAAGCACCTCGTGGTGCGGCTCAATTTTCCGGCGCACGCACAGAACGCTGGCTCCCGCCGCACGGCGTCCTGTGCACCACCATGCGTCCGGCCGGAGTGTCGCCGCGCGGCTGTTGCTCGTCGTCAGGCATCACGCGCCATTTGCTTGCACAACACTGCACAACAAGGCTTGACAACGCCCCCGGTTCGGCACAAGTCTATCGCGTGTCCAACAGCGAAGGAGGATGCATAAACCGCATGACTCCACCTGGGATGTTCGGGGTTGTCGGCCTGCTTGGCACCGGCAGCGGAACCCGTAAGTCCAAGATATAGCCGGGCGCTTTCAGCCCGAGCGCGAAGTTCGACTTCGCAAAACCGACCCCCGCTCAAACGCCTTCGTGCGTGCGGGGGTCTTTGCATTCTCAGGCTCCGCATCGTCGCATGCAGCGTTGCGTGACCGCTCAACTTTCCGGCGCTCGGACAAAACATAAAATCCCTGCCCGCGGCGTCCAGCAAACGACCGCATGTCCGGTCGGATTGTCGCTGCGCTGTAGCACCTTGTCGTCAGGTACAACCCGCCATTCGCCACCGACGAACGCCTCGTAATGGTCACCCTGTATGCGCGATTCGGCCGGGCGACAGTCGGCCATCGAGCAGCACAACGCATTCGTCCAGGGTTGCCGCAGGTCGTTGAACCAGGGGGCGAGCGTCGGGTCGGCATCATCCGGCGGGGCCGCCGAGGCCGCCCGCACCAGCAATGGAATCGCCGCCAGGATGAAACGCCGCATGGACGATGTCTCCAGCCGGTGCGACCAGCCAAGCGCGGAACCATACGCGAGCCTGGAGCAGGCACGCACGTTTTCGCATTCGTCGCAACGTGCGTATGCTCGACATCACTGGAGCGTGAAGCCGCCGGCGCTTCCGCCGCCGGGTCAGGGCGAGGACCGACCCGGCGGGCCGCACCCTTACGTCCAGGGATTTTGAAATTCGCTGCCGTTGCTGACCGGCTGGGTGACTTGGGTGCGCGATAGCGTTAATCGTGCACGCGGCATGCGGACCAGGCGACCGAACTCCGCGACGTCCTCACGCAGCCGTTGAAGCCGGCCGCGTATCAGCCGGAGCAGGGATGGGGTGGCGAACGGCGAGATCACCGCGAAGAAGGTGCACAGCAGTTCCAGGCGTGCCGACAGAACATAACTTCGGATCAACAGCCGGCGGTATTCGGGGTAGTACAGCGGCACCAGGATCCATCCGAGGATCCGCCAGACCGGGCCGGGAGTCGGCTTTTGCATTGCACACCTCGGCTCGCATTGAGGCAGCGGCTCATGCGGGGGACACGCCGTTCCAGCCGGTACTGCTCTCGCCGGTCGGTACCGCTCCCACCGGCTGGAGGAATGCGCCTAACAAGCTAGCATCGCGTTAACGCGTCGCGGCGATTCGGTTGCCGGGTGACTTACCTGCCATGACCCACGTCTTTTGGACTACACGTCGCGATCCATCCGCCTGACCCACCCGTCCTGATCCACCCGTCCTGATCCATGCGTCTTGACCCATCCGCCGCCATGGCGATCCTGACCCAGCCAAACCAAGGGTGTCCAACATGCCAGCGCATTTCGACCTGCTGATCCGCAACGGCACTTGCGTGCTGCCCTGGGGGACCGAGGCGACCAGCGTCGGTGTGCGCCACGGGCGCATCGCGGCGCTCGGCGTCCCCGCCGATGCCACCGCCGACCAGACCGTCGACGCCAGCGGCCTGTTCGTGCTGCCCGGCCTGATCGATCCGCATGTGCATCTGCGCGACCCCGGCGACAAGGCGGTGGAAAGTATCCCGACCGGCACTCGCGCCGCCGTGCTTGGCGGCCTGGCCGCGGTGTTCGACATGCCCAACACCGCGCCGTCGATCACCGACGCGGAAAAACTCGCCTGGAAGCAGGACTACGTCGAACGCGAGGCCTGGTGCGACATGGGCCTCTATGTCGGCGGCACCAAGACCAACATCCCGGAACTGGCGAAACTGGAACTCGGCCGCGGCGTGTGCGGGATAAAAATCTTCGCCGGCAGCTCCACCGGCGACCTGATGGTAGAGGACGACGAACACCTGGAGCGCGTCATGCGCTCGGGCCGGCGGCGCATCGCCTATCACAGCGAGGACGAATACCGGCTGCAGGACCGCAAACACCTGTTCAAGTCGGGTGATCCCTACCGCAGCCACATGGAATGGCGCGACGTGGAGACCGCGTTCCTCGGCACGCGGCGGCTGATGGCGCTGGCCCGCGCCACCGGCCGGCCGGCGCATATCCTGCACGTCTCCACCGCCGAGGAACTCGACTACCTGAAGGACTTCCGCGACATCGCCACCTGCGAGGTGCTGGTCAACCACCTCACCCAGGTCGCGCCGGACTGCTACGACCGGCTGGAGGGGTTCGGGGTGATGAACCCGCCGATCCGCGGGGCGGAGGTGCAGGCGGCGGCCTGGCGGGCGATCAACGACGGCACGGTGGATACGGTCGGGTCGGACCACGCCCCGCATTCGCGGCAGAAAAAGCACCTGCCCTGGCCGGATTGCCCTGCCGGGCTGACCGGCGTGCAGACCATCGTGCCGGTGATGCTCGACCACGTGAATGCCGGCCGCCTGTCGCTGACCCGCATGGTGGACCTGCTGTGCGCCGGCCCGGCGCGGGTCTATGGCGCGGTCGGCAAAGGACGCCTCGCGGCGGGTTACGACGCGGACTTCACGCTGGTGGACCTGAAGCGGCGGCGGCGCATCGAGGAGTCGTGGATCGTCTCGCCGTGCGGCTGGACCCCGTTCGCCGGCATGGACATCACCGGCTGGCCGGTAGCCACGATCGTGCGCGGCAACGTGGTGATGCGAGAGGATGAGGTGCTGGGCGCCCCGGTCGGCAAGCTGGTGCGTTTCATCGGCTGAGCGGTGCCGCGTAACCGGCGGGCACGATCACCGCGGCCACACATCGGGCGTGCGCCCGGCCCCTGAGATCGTTGCATCTGTGTCCGCGCCCCGGAACGCGGCGGGTTGGCGATGGCAACGCGGCCGGGACGCCGCGCCGGAGGGCGAATTGCGTTGCCAAAATCCGGCTCAGCCGGCGGTCCGCGTCGCCGCCCCGGCGCTATCGTCGGTGTGATAGGCCGGCCCCGTTAACCTCCCAGTAAGGCTCCTATCTCCATGATTGCGCCCAATCGCCGCCGCTTTCATGCGGAGACTGGACGCGATCTGTCAGTGCAGGAGCCGCGAAGCCTATGACGCAGGACGACTACGCCCGGAAACTGGACGAACTTGACACGCTGTTGAACGACCCGGACGTGCCGATGGACCCCGCCAAGGTGTGGTCCTTGCTCGCCGACTTGTCGGGAAGAGACACCGGTTCATTGGCGCAACGCGGATTGTCCCGGGGCGCCAACGTGGGCGTGAGAACGGTCGGCGGATCGGCGGATTAGGGGCTGCCGGCAAACGATCTTCCCTGCCTGGAACGGTGGCGGCCACCGGTTGTGCGGGTGGCGCCGCCGTCGCGCCGGGGATTGAACTCATCGATCGCGGACGTAGTTCCCCGCCTCGAACACCACCGGCGGCGCGTCCGGGTCGAAGCTGGTTCCGGCCGGATCCCGACCTTCCGCCACTGCTCGGACCTGGCGCCGCAGCAACCGGCGTAACATGGCGATGCCGCGGTCGGAACTCGCCAGATGCTCCTCCGCATGCAGCGTGATGGGTCCCTGGCCGACCTGGGCTTCGTAATCGCCCGGCAGCGCGCGATGTTCCGCCTCGGTCAGCTCCCACCAGAATTTCCCGCCAAACTTCGAGCGCATGCGGCCGATGTCGCCCTTCTGCCGCACGCGTCCGGCGACGTAGATGCGAAACGAGGTGTCGTCGATCGGCAGCACCCAGCCGATGGATTCGACGCGGGCGAACTGCGCCACGCGCGGATTCGGCACGACGCGCAGGGTCGGCAGCACGGCCTCGGTGACGCGATGGAACACGCGCCCGTCCTCGGCTGGTCGTTGCGAGCGTACCGTCACCGCGGTGTCGGTCGCCGCGAATTCCACTTGCGGCATCGCCGCCATCGCCGCGGTGAACTGCGCGCCGCTGAACGCGCCGTGCAGGATCGGCACATGCAGCGGATCGACGACGTTCTCGAAATGCTGTAGCCAGTTGCAAGGAATGATCGGCGGGCCGCCACCGCCTAGCGACGTGTCGTCGGCTTCCAGGAATTCGCCCTCGTCCAGCACCTCCAGGCATTCGTAGCGGGGGAGAACCGGCTTGCGCTCGGGCGGGCCCATATAGGCGAAGATCAGGCCGTAACGTTCCTGCACCGGATACCACGGCTGGCGGATGCGCCCGCGCTGGCGGCCGCCTTCGGGCTCGCAGGGCTGGTCGAGGCAGTGGCCTTCCGTGTCGAACAGCCAGCCATGATAGCAGCAGCGGATGCCGGTCGCCTCGACACGGCCGTAATACAGGGTGGTGCCGCGATGGCAGCAGCGTGCGTGCAGCAGTCCGGGCACGCCGGTACCATCGCGGAACAGGATCAGGTCCTCGCCGAGCGCACGCACCTGGCGCGGCGTTGCGCCCGCGTCGGCGGCGAGGCCCACCGGATGCCAGTAGCGCCGCAGCAGCTCGCCCATCGGGGTGCCGCGCCGCACTTCGGTCAGTTCGGCGTCGTATGACGGGGGCGCCTGGGTGTACGCGGTGCCGTCGTCGCGGAGTGGATCGTCGCGCGGCGGTTCGGTGTGCATGTCAATCATCGCCTCGGAACCCCTTGTCATTGCGAGGAGCGGTCGCGACGAAGCAACCTCCCGCCCGATAAGCCGCGTCCCTGGCTCACCGGGCGGGAGGTTGCTTCGTCGCGACCGCTCCTCGCAAGAAGCAAACTCCCCCTCCCCTTGAGGGAGGGGGTTGGGGGGAGGGGTCCCGCACCCCTCCCCCCAACCCCCTCCCTCAAGGGGAGGGGGAGTATCCTTCTCGGCGACAGCCTCCACGGTTTCATTCAGGGCGGGTCGGCCGCCGCCGGCCGGTGGTCAACTCGCAATGACAACTTGGCGGCGTAGCGTGGGCCGGCTGGGCTGTCTCGACTTTACATCCCGCGGTTTCCCCCGAATGCTGCGCGGCGATGGGGGAAACCACAGCCGAGACGGCGCGGCCCGGCGAGACAGGGCCGCATTGGCAGCGCACGCTGTGGACGATGGTCGGCGTCCAGTTCGTCATGAGCATCTCGTTCAGCATCACCAGCCCGATCATGCCGCTGTTCCTGCCGCAGCTTGGCGTGCATTCGGCGCAGGCGGTCGATCTCTGGGCCGGGGCGATCGCCTCCATCACCTCGTTCATCGGCATCTTCACCGCGCCGGTCTGGGGCAGCATGGCCGACCGCTTCGGACGCAAGCTGATGGTGCTGCGCTCCACCTTCGGCATCGCGATCTTCACGACGCTGATCGCGCTGGCGACCAGCCCGTGGCACGTGCTGGGGTTCCGCGCCGGCATGGGAGCGCTGGCCGGGTTCAATTCGGCGGCCACCGTGCTGGTCGCCACCCAGGTGCCGGAGAGCCGCATCGGCTGGGCGCTCGGCTGGCTCGGCACCGGCCAGCTTGTCGGCTCGCTGATCGGGCCGGTGCTGGGCGGCGGGGTGGCGGACCTCACCGGCAGCTACCGGCTGCCGTTTCTGTTTTCCGGCATCGTCTCGATGGTGGCGTTCCTCGGCACGCTGCGGTTCGTGCCGGAGCGCTTCACGCCGCCAGCCGCAGGCCGGCAACGGGCGTCCATGCTGTCGGGGCTGGCGCTGGTGACCCGATCGTCCGGGCTGCTGGCCCTGATCGTGGTCATGCTGATGGCGCAGTTCGCCACCCAGGCGGTGCAGCCGGTGGTGACCCTGTATGTGCAGGACATGGTGGGAGCGCGACCGGACCTCGCCACGCTCGGCGGAATGGCGTTTTCCGTCACCGGGCTGGCGGGTGTGCTGGCGGTGCCGTTCCTCGGCCGCAAGAGCGACGTGATCGGCTACCGCCGCGTGCTGATGATCAGTTTGTTCGGGGCGGCGCTGTTCACCGCACCGCAGGCGCTGCCGCTCGGCTACTGGGCGTTCGTGATGGAACGGTTCGGGCTCGGGCTGTTCGTCGGCGGCATCCTGCCGGCCGCCAACTCGCTGGTCGGGCGGCTGACCACGGCGAGCAGTCGGGGGTTTGTTTATGGGCTGGTGTCGTCGGCGTATTTCGTCGGCAACGCCGCCGGGCCGGCCACCGGCGGGGTGATTGCGGCGAGCTGGGGCATCCGGTTTGTGTTCGCTGTCACCGCGACGATGCTGCTGGCCAACCTGGTCTGGGTCTGGCTGGCGGTGCCGGAGGTGGCGCCGGAGCGGCGCTAGGCCGCCTCAACCGCAATCGCCGGGGGTTTCGTGGTCAAGGGAGGTGCGTCGGAGTTGGGTGGTACGAGGCCGTTTGCGACCCAAAGTCGACGTTCAAACTAACCCCCCCGACATCGACATAACTTCAACGGCCCCGGGGGACGCCGTCCGACAAGCATGCGTCACAGGTGAAACAAAGACGCGTCGTTTGTGGCGGTTCTGCACCGCCGCTAACAACATTGCTGATCTTGTCAGTAGCGCGCGTTCGAATTGCTCGCCCCGGACCCCCTTCTTAGACACGCCGTTTGGCGAAGCGCTCCATGCCACCGATCGTTTGCAGCCAGGGCAGCGCGTCGTCGCAAAAAATCTCGCGCGTCGGCGTAATCGATTTCGGCTCGTCGAGCGTGCCGATATTGAGAACCATTGCGCCGGGCGCATTTGCCACCTCCTCCGCGATCGACGAACCGCATTCCGGGCAGAAATGTCGGTGAGCTGGCTTACCGCTGCCGCCAAGGCTGATGAACGTTTTCATCGTGCCGTTGATCGTCAGCGACTCCATCGGAACGACGGCCAGCGCACCGAACGCGCTGCCAGTAAATTTCTGGCAGTCGCGGCAATGGCACACGACCGACCTCACCGATTCCGCCGTTGAAGTGTAACGCACCGCACCGCAGAGACAGCCGCCTGTCAGTTGAGCCATCGTCTCGTTCCCCCCCTTTGGTTAGTCATCTATTCGATGTTGCCCAGAGCTTCGCCCGCACATACTTCAACGGCAAATCGCAAATTACTGGACGATGGCGGGGCTGTAAATCTCGTCTGTGATGCAAGCGAGCGACCGTTGGGAAGGTCCGC
>Ga0181530_10000471_pt1 | contig 51586 bp, 47 predicted proteins | sample PEATcosm2014_Bin_42_FD_119769 | JGI IMG/M metagenome (GOLD analysis project Ga0181530, IMG submission 119769) | Peatland microbial communities from MTU Mesocosm Facility, Houghton, MI, USA - PEATcosm2014_Bin10_60_metaG | ecosystem: Environmental > Terrestrial > Soil > Wetlands > Peat | place...
ATGATGGCTATCGATATTGGGGTGGAGTGGCTACTGCGAGGGGAATAAAGTGAAATTGGCAGCCGCAAGTAATGTGTTTGTCGCGACTACTGGTGAAGTGTTATTGTTGCGCGGACCCTAAGGGGGATAACCACGCTCGTAACCCGCAATGCTAACCTGCCGCGAACACATGCCTCGATGCCTCGGACGGCACCATCAAAAGATGTGGGATGCAAGCGAACGACTTGATGCAGTTCAGGTGTATGGCCGTCGAGGCTGATATCGACACCTGCGACCCGTGATTGCTTCAACTCACTTACTATCCGTTCCCGGATGGTTGTCCCGTTGCTCGCGATGTATACGCGCGTCCGCTCGGGATCGATCGCGGACACGATTTCCATCATGTCCCGTCTCAGGAACGGCTCCCCACCTGAAAACAAAACTTCCTCAACACCCGCTTCGGGTAGCGCCTGAGCAACCGCGACCATTCGTTCGGTTGGAACGTCGGCGTCAAAGGAAACAGTCGGGCCAGAGTACGTGCAACAATGTCGGCACTCCAAATTGCAGAAGCGCGTCACCTCCCACAGGAGGAAGCGACCCCGCTGAGGCACCGTGAAGCGGCAACGTTCAGTATCCAACATGGAAGTTGAGGAGATCATTATTCTAACAGACGCCTATTCTCTCCCTCCGCTTGCGACGTCTTCATGGCAATCTCCGCGCGGTCCACGGCACTCTAGAAACAGCCGCGCACATAGAATCAATGACTTGCGTGGCGGAGAGGTAGTTTTCGAAAACCCTCGGCTGAAATTAGCGCACCATCTATTGGCCTCGAAGTCGTTTCGACGGCGCGCCGTCATTGACGAGACCTTCACGACCCGCCAAAGTCTTGTTCGCAGGCATTTTCGATGAAGCGCGCAGCCTCGTACATGATCGCGCCGAACGCGCGATCCGAGGTAACGACCCCACGCTGGCGTCATTTGCCCGCCAGATCCTAGACCCGTCGGTCAGTCGGCCGGCGACACCCCCGAACCAGGCGCGCACGCCACCGGATTTCGCCGCGATGCATGAGCAGCTTCGCCGCAACAAGTACGTGACCCTGCAACTGCTGTGGGAGGAATACCGGCAGGCCAAACCGGACGGATATCGCTATTCGCGCTTCTGTTATCTGTACCAGCGTTGGCGCGCGAAGCTCGACGTGGTGCTGCGGCAGGAACACAAAGCCGGGGAGAAGATGTTCGTCGACTGGGCCGGAGCGACGATTTCGGTGTACGACCGGCACACGGGCATTGCCTGGCAGGCGCCGTTCTTCGTTGCCGCTCTGGCGCCAGTTCCTACACCTGGGCCGAGGCGACGCACTCGCGGACCCCTCGGCCCTGGCATTCGGCTATGATGAGTGTTCGGTAGGTCCAGTAAATGCGGGCGCGCCTGGCATCACTGTCCCGAGGACGGATTAAGGTGACCTCATGCAATTGAGGATCAGACATCCTGAGAATGAAATTGTGGAAGGCGGCGTGCGGTGAACTCGCCGAACTTCGACGGCTTCTTCAGTGACGCCACAGGTCACAAACCATTCGACTACCAACGACGGCTTGCTGGCGGCGATTCTGGCACAGCGTGCCAATCTCACCTTATCAGTGTCCCTACTGGCCTTGGCAAAACCGCCGCTGTCGTTCTCGCTTGGCTGTGGAATCGAGTTGAACTCAACCGGTCAGACTGGCCCCACCGTCTCGTTTACTGCCTGCCAATGCGGACATTGGTTGAGCAAACGGCGAAAAATACCGCTGAATGGTTAACAAAACATCGTTCGCTGGAAGTCGTTGGATTACACATCCTCATGGGCGGCGAAGAAACCGATGAGTGGGACATATATCCCGAGCGCCTCGCAATCTTGGTAGGCACCCAAGACATGCTACTAAGTCGGGCACTGAACCGCGGCTACGGAATGAGCCGTTACCGCTGGCCGATGCAGTTCGGCCTGCTGAACAACGATTGCCTATGGGTCCTGGATGAAACGCAGTTGATGGGGCCAGGCCTTGCCACCGCGCGTCAGTTGGAAGCATTCCGCCGTCAACATGAACCAGCGGGGTTTAACTCGTATCCCGAAGGCAGCTCGGTTGCTTGGTACACCTCTGCGACCGCCGATCCGAGCCACATGCAGACCCGCAATTCGCGGGACATTCAAGGTCCGGGGACATTCTTTTTCGGGCTGTTCGACGAAGAAGAGACGGCCCGAAGCGGAAAAGTCGCCGAACGGCTGTTGGCGACAAAGTGCGCGGAGTTTCAGAAAAGCTGGAACTTTGGCGACAAACAAAGAATCCCTGCGCCCGAGCGTATTGACGCAATCATCGGCAGGCACCGGCAAATGACCGACGCTCTCAGAGATGCGCCTTCAGAATTGCCGCGTCGGACCCTGATTATTTGCAATACTGTGGATCGGGCGTTGGCCGTGCATTCGGCGATCAAGGCAAAATTGACGGACCTTGGCGAACTTGATCTCATGCTGATGCACTCCCGGTTCCGCCCGATAGAGCGAAAAGAGCAGGTCTCGCGACTGGAGCACCTCGATAGCAAAAAGCATCATGGCGGACAGATTATCGTCGCCACTCAGGTCGTTGAAGCAGGTGTGGATCTTTCCAGTGCCATCCTTTGGACGGAAATCGCCCCGCTTGCATGCCTGGTGCAGCGGTTTGGGCGACTAAATCGAAATGCGGAATTTGGCTTTAACAAGGTCGCGCTTCACGGCTTCAGCCCGCAAGCAATTGTCGTTGGGATTGAAGCGCCCGATCCCGAGTCCAAAAAAAAGAAAGATGAGAGGGATAAAGTCCGAAAGGAAGCCGAACAGAAGTATCTTCCGTATGCGAAGGCGAAGTGCGACGACGCCTGGACAGTCCTTGAAAAAGGATTGAACGGCGATGCCTCACCGGCCGCACTGGCAGCGATCAGCGATGCAGTCAACGCCTCAATTGATCGTTGCCCCTATTCTCTCCAGCAACACGAACTTCTCGATTTCTTTGACACCGACGCAAATCTCTCTCTCGGATTCACTGACGTGTCTCCGTTTGTCCGCGGAATCGACGAGGACACCGACGTCTATGTCGCATGGCGCGATTGGCCGGGTTCAGATAAAGGAAAGCCACCAGATTTGTCCGCCGATTTCCAGCGCGAGGAGTTATGCTCCGTTTCCATTGGTAAAGCGAGGGATGCCCGAACGCTCCTTTCCAGAGGCTGGATCTGGCGGGGCAAGGAGGCGGGATGGGGAAGCGTTCAGAGCCTGGAGGTTGTGCCGGGCATGACCATCCTCCTGCCTGTTACGGCTGGCGGATACCACGAAGGTTCGGGGTGGTCAGGGCGGGAGGATGACAAACCTGTCGCCAGCGTCTATGAGCCGAGCGACACACCTTCGGACGAAGAGATGCTATCCAGTCTGGAAAACGGCTGGCAAAGCATTGCCCAGCACACCGAGGATGTGACTCTCGATTGGGAGCGAATTATCGGGGCATTGGAACAACCAGTCTTATCCCAGGAAGAACTGTCAGCGGCCCTCACGGCCACGCATTGGCACGACATAGGAAAAAATCATCCCACATGGCAGTCTGCGGCGAAGGACGCATTGACGCGCGCTGGCATTCCTATTCCGCTGGACGCGTGTCCCATCGCAAAGTTTTCTCTTTCCGAGAGTCCTCGCCTTCGAAACGACGATGGCACACTAAGGTTCACCGGTTATGAGCTGAAAAAGGAACTCAGGGCGCTACGCCAATCCTTCAAGCCGGGTCTTGCCCACGAGGTTGCGTCCGCACTTGCCTTTCGCCAATCCGAGCAAGCTGCACAGGGCACCCAGCGTCCCATGGAGAGCCTGCTTGCCGAATACCTCATCATGAGCCACCACGGGCGGGTACGGAAGGTTCTGCGCGACGAGATCCCCCGGCATCCGAAAAATGAAAAGGACGCAGAAACTGTTCGTGGAATCGCCAATGGAGACGAGCTGCCATCAGTCACCATCGCCGGTCAGGAACTCCAATGCGCTTCACTCTCCACTGACTGCCGCCGCATGGGGCGAGATGGCGACGGAAATGAGAGCTACACGGGGGAAGTCCTTCGCCTTCTGGAGCACTATGGTCCATTCCGGCTGGCCTTCTTCGAGGCCCTATTCCGTGCCGCCGACATCCGGGCCTCAATTCGTGCTGGCAAATCAACTCGGAGACCGCAAGCATGAGGAGGATGGAAACACTCAATCTTCGAGGCTGCCGCCACGATATCCTCGGCCACTACCTCAAGGCCATCGGCTTGTTGCGAGTACTTGCTAGATGCGCTGATCGAGACCATCGCGACCCAGGCGCCGAAGGGTGGTGGGATTTGGGTCAAGCCTACTTTTGCCTGCGCTCGGAGAGGTATCCCACGATGGAGAAGCTCGTGGAATTTTTTGAAAAGGCGTATCGGCCAACTCCTGTCATGGCCGCCTGGAACAAAGACGTCGGCGGCACTAGGAGAATTGCCGATTCCTTCTTTGCCTCATCCGAGTGGGAGATAGCCACGGGCTACGCCTCCGAAGTTGTTTCTGTTGCAGATAAGAAGAAGCCTGCGAATGAGAAGAAACTCACCGCCGCTGAAGCGTACTCAGCTTATCGTGACGATCCCAGGCACGATTTGTCCGAGGTGCTTGATGCCGTGGCAGTCCCCCGATTTTGCCGATCCAGCGACAACCCGCTGTTTTTGGCAAAAGGAATCGCGGGCCGGGCGCACCTATGGCGCTCGTACTGGGAATATCTTGAAATATTTGCGAGGTTGCGGAAGGCGAAAAAGAGAGATGACTTCAACTCGCATCTGGCCGCAACGCTCGCAGGCTGTGGCACAGCAGACCCAGCAAAGGGCAAAGGCACGCCCTTTTTCCCGGATGCAGTTAAAGGCTACAACATCGGTTCCGGTTGGGTGCAGGAGAGCTACCCTTTCAACGCACTCGACTACGTGCTCGCGGTGGAGGGCGCCTTCGCCCTACGAGGGTCCGCTGCACGGGCCATAGGATCGGGCTCGAAGCGATTCGCCGCTTTCCCCTTCGTTTTCGACGCTGGTGAGGATCTGGTTGATGACAGCAATGAGATTAAGGGCACGGCTTCGGCTCTTTGGTTGCCGCTGTGGAGCAGTCCCACGACCTTCGCGGAATTGGCTAGCTTCATCGGCGATGCGCAAGCGCGGCTTCCCGGAAAGGAAGCGCGATTTTCTGCCGAGTTCGTACGTGCGCTCAATGCGCAAGGCGTCGACGCCGGCTTTTCGGGCTGGCAAGAATTCCGCTTCAAGATGAAGGGTAGCCGGGTTCCTTGGATCACTACGGGACGCTATGTCGGAGCCTCTCCCGTCCAAGGACACCCAGCGGATATCAGTCGTGCAAATGCCACGCTGCTGAATCGCGCTTTGGCACCGCTAGACAACAACGGCTTTCTGGACCAGTTTGACAGAAGGGGCAAGAAGGTGGACTCCGGCAGTCCTCAATCTGTTCGAGCGGCGATCAACGCTGCGATGGAAATGGCGGCTCTTGAGCCGACGCCTCATCATTGCATGGCGCTGCTGGCCTCCATTTTCAGCGCTTGTAGCCAGATGTGTGTTTCGGAATCATTTCGCGAGAGATTACGTGGTAGGCGGGCTTCGTTCTTTGAAGCACTCCCGATGGAGGAATGGAACGAACTTCTGGGTCCGCTGGAAGACCAAGCCGAGTTCCGGGTTGCGCGGTCGCTCGCCTCTATCACGGGATTGCAGCGCCAAAGTAACGGTAACCATTCCGCCGTGCAGCCCATGCTCGGTTCTCTCCTTCCGCTCAAACGTGGAGGCTCGGGATTGTATTTGCCGGAGAAGAAGGGAGGCTGGACGCACCAGGATGTCTGGACGGGCTCGGACCTCAGCTACGACCTCACTGCGGTATTGCAGCGGCGCTATATGGATTCACTGAAGGATGAGCAGCCTGCATTGTGTGCCGTGTATGGCGCGGAACTCGATGACGTTCTGGCATTCCTGCGCGGGGGACTCGATGACCGGCTCGTCGCGCGATGGACAGAGGCAATGAGTTTGATCGGCTGGCATTTTGGAAAGGACTTGGGAGGCGACAATGCGCCGCCGCGCGCGAGCAAGAAGGTTGTCGAGGACGCCACTATCGAAGGGGACAAGCACACGCTCGAAGTGACAACCGAAGGCATAGAACCAGCGTATGCCGCGCTGCGAACGTTGCTGGAGCTTGAATGTGAGTGGCAGGATAAGGATCGCGGCCAATGGAAAAAGCGGCGCAGCCAACAACCCTTCGCCCTACTGTGCCAGCGCTCGCCCTCGTCCCTCCCATTAGCTGTGAGTGAGGCTTTTCGTTGGATCGGCATATGGGGTGTCCGCAACCCGTGGGGAGCCGCCGCTCGTGCGGAGACGCCCCGAATCAGCGGTCGTTACGTCGTCCGACTGGATCACGGGAACATCTCTTCCGCTGTTTGGGACCAACAACTCGCCGACCGTCTCGCTGCCGCGGTCTGCATTCCGCTCCGGTGGCAAGACCACTGGCAACTCTATCGAACCGTAACGCTCCCACCCGGCAGTTGATTATGGTTCTAAATCGATTCAAAGGACAACCCACAAGGAACACCATGACGATGACCACCACTGATCCTCCCGCACCAGCCACAGCGCTGCCGTTCACTTTCGGCGGCTTTACGATTCCTGCCGGATGCCGACGCATCTTCATCACCGCTGAACTTGAACCCTCCAGTGGTGACCCCCGCATTCAACCGACAGGGTTCCCGGACCTGGGGCCGGTGCTCTACGCCGATCCTTCCGAAAAGCATGGCCTCATCTGCCTCATCGAATCCGAAGCTTCGATGGCAAACCGACTGGAAGAGGTGTGTCTGGACAACAAGTATGAGGGGACACTCCGTAGCGAACTTGCAGGACTTCCCTATGTCAAGTTGACTGCCGATGGCACCGCGGCGGGCGCGTTCATAACGGCTTCGACCGTAGATGGCCACCGCTTTGCCTCGGAATACATCATGGGTGGCCATGTTGTCCAAGCTGGTGCTGAACTCAGCGCAATTCAGAGCATGAATTCGCCCGCCGCTAACGTGGATGCCGCGACGACACCGCCGAAAAAACCCGCAAAAAAGAAACAGAAAATTGCCAGTGACAATCCCGAGTTCGTCCGGTTCGTTCAGAGCTTCATGGGCATGACAACCAGGGACCGGTGTCCCGCCGCCAATGTCCCGCGAATGTTCCGGCTCGCAATGGAATACGACCCACTGGCACTGCTACATGGCTTTCAGATCTCAGTGAAGGACAAGCTGACTTTCGTGGGCTTGCGTTCCCCTCGCGCCATCACGGCGTCAATTCTCGGTCTCCACTGTCAGAGAATAACTGTACCGGGAGTTCGGCTTGATCCCATCGGCACTGGCGATGCCGGCCAGGCGATCTTCCAGAAGCCGCGTATCTCGGCCAAGAAGATCGAAGCCCGGTTCTGTATCGACGTGGGACTGCTCGCTTCGATGGACCTCGGCTCCACTCCCCAGCAAGGGGTCCCGAGGCTGCAACTTCTGCTAAAAGTCGCTCTATGTAAGATTGCATGGTTTCTAACTGCCCTGAACAGCGGTCTTCGTCTCCGCACCGACTGCGATCTTCGAATCGTGAAGGGCGGCGTCTGCTATTGGACAGACCGAATGGGAGCGGAGGGAACTGGAACAGTATTTGATTTCGCGGCCATCGCCACTGCGGCTTCAGAACTTGTCGCTCTGATCACTACCTCCGGTCTTCCGGCTGACCACTCACCGTTCCCACTCAAACTCGTAGCAAGGGCAAGAGAGGATAAGGAGGATAAGAAACCAGAGGACGTGAGCGATTCGGGGGGCGATGACGAAGCGGGAATGGCCAACGATGAAGAATCGGCCGATTGATCATGGTTGCCATACAAATCACCTTTCCCTGGGGCCGCTACTACGCGCATCCGTGGGGGCTAAATCCGGTTCGCCTCCGCGAAGCCGAGTGGCCACCGAGTCCGTGGCGGTTGCTCCGGGCTTTAGCGTCTTCATGGTTTCGTGCCAACCCAGGCATGGCGATGAGCGAAGATGCTGTAGCAGTGATTGAGCGCCTCGGGCGGGCATTACCGGACATCGGGATGGGTAAGGTTGCCTTCGGACAGACAGTTCACTATCAGCCGAATTATGGCGAAGCTAAGAGCGGCAAGCCTGAAGTTGCTGCGGCTCGTTTGGCAAACGCCGAATACAAGAAAACCCGCCACGAGAATCACTTCGCCGCCGTGCATGGGCCAGTGGTCTTCCGCTGGCCCGGCATCGGTCTTTCGCAGATGCAAGAGAGGCTTCTAGCGGGGTTGTTGGCCGACCTGTCATATTTCGGCAGGGCAGAATCCATCTGCCATGCTGAACTCATCACGACGAAAACTATGGAGGACGTGCCGGACATTGGGTGGTGCCTTCCCACAGCAGGCCGCAGAATCTCGGCGCGGTGCCGTGATGTCTTCTGCCCCGACCCAGCTAACTTTAGGGTCACCGATCTTTGGATGCGCCGACCGAGTGATGGCGAACCGCGTATCGATCCGCTGGATGCCCCGCAACACCTCGTGGATGCGTTGCTCTCCACCGACATGAAGCCTGATGGGGCACAATGGATTTCTTACGAGATGCCCCCCGACTGGCCAGGCAAGCGGGTCATTCGCATCCCTCGCACAACTCGTGAAGAAGTAAGGCCTGTGAATGCTGGTCTGCGAATCGCGCGCTACTTGCGGTTCTCCCTCCAATGCCGCGTGACCGTGCAACCGAAGTTCACTGTGCCACTCGCCGAGCAGTTCCGAGCGGCGGTGAACAGTCATTTCTGCAAGGAGTTTGGAGATGGCGAATCCAGCTTTGCCCTATTTGGGCACCTGAACAATCGTCCGCAAGACGCGGTGGGAGAACATCAGCACGCCTTTTACCTCCCGACGCGCGCTTTTGGTGATGATGAGAATCCTGACCAAAGCGGAATGATCACCGACCTGCACGTCTGGTGTCCCTATGGTTTCACTCGCGCAGAAACGCAAATCCTCCTTCGCGTCCAGCGCCTCACGTGGAAGGATGGCCGCTACCCGGTGCGTCCCGTACTCACGGCGATGAGCAAAGACCCTCCTGACGAATTGCCTTTGGCTACCGGCACCGTGAAAAGTCGCATCTGGCGCAGTGAGACGCCATTTATTCCGCCGAGACATTTCTACCGGGGTGACCGCTCCAAGCCGAAAATGAGGGAATTAGACTCGCCGGAGCGGCAGCTGATTGGATGCCTTCGCAAGGCGGGAATCACGACCTCAGGTGAAGTTCGTCGACTGGCACTTTCCGATATCCGGCGGGAGCCGATTGAATCCGTGCCGCCTATGCCGCTCTGGGAAATCGTCCGTGCCCCCGGCGGGGAAGAGACACCCTTCGACGAAGCCGTGGCATCGGCGACGCACATCAATGGCAACGGTATCCGCGGCGGGAATCAGCAAAGGATTGGTTTCTTTATGGAGATCAGATTCGACAGCGATGTCGCCCTGCCAATGCCCGCCTTCGGCCAATCCAATCACTTTGGCCTCGGCTTGTTTGTCCCGAGCAGAGGCTAAGAATGTAGCTCGCCTGGGTTTGAGTAGTGGCGTAAGCGTTCGATCCGGATACCGGAGGGAGACATCGATCTCCAATTCCACGGCGATATCCGCCTCACCAGTGTGATTGAAGATCATTTCACTGAATATGGCGCTCGCGTCACCCATGGGACGCTGGAATGGATTCGAACCCCGGTCGGAACTGCCCGAGATCCAACAGATCCAGTTAACGCCTTAGGAACACACGGTTGCGGAAGCACGGCGGGGCGGGGCGCATGGGGCTCGGCAAACAACATCTGTTGCCTCGCCGCATCACGTCAACCAAATTCCGCCATCCACCCGCGTCATGGGTTGCCGCCTCCTCGCCGCGTGATAATCCCGTTTATCACGTAGAGAATGGAGCACGGGCGGGGGGGAGACAAAGTGGTCCATAAAGACCATCAAGCGGGCAGCATATTCCCCTTGCCCGAAGCATTGGGCTATGGCATAGTACTCAGACCAACCCTCATCAACAATCACGGGAACCATCCCATGTCCGCCGAACGCCAAGTCTATCCCCTCAAGGTCGATTCCTCAGGCCGCATTGTCCTTCCCTCACACACTCGCCAGCGTCTCAATGTCACGGGCGGCGATACCGTCGTCATAGTCGAAGACGAGTCCGGCGTGCACCTCAAGACACGGGACCAACTGCTCGCCGAGGCGCAAGCCTATTTTGCATCTTTCGTACCGCGCGGTGTCCTCCTCTCCGACGAGGTAAACGCCGACCGCCGCTCTGAGATCGAGCGTGACTAGCGTTGTCCTCGACGCTTCAGCTCTCTTGGCCGTCTTGAACGCCGAGCCTGGAGCCGATGTTGTTCGCGCCGCCCTCGCCAATGCCATCATCTCCGCCGTCAATTATTCCGAAGTGCTAAAGAAGACCATCGAGCGCGGCGGAGGTATCCGGGAAGCGGCGGCGATCATTCGCGACCTTTCCGTCGCAGTCATCCCCTTCGACGAGGAACACGCCGCCGCCAGTGCCGAACTCTACCCCCAAGGCAAGCCCCACGGGATGTCCTCCGCCGACCGCGCGTGCCTTGCACTGGGCGTCCAGCGAAAGCTTACGGTACTCACCGCTGAGCGCAAGATGCGGCTCCTTGCCCTCCCTATCAAAGTAAAGCTGATCCGCAATGCCCACTGACGAGCTGACACTACCGGCGACCACCCGTCCACAAGAGACCGCCGTCTCCTGGCTCGCCGAACTCGCCGACATTCCCGAAGAAGACATCTGGCTTGCCAAGCAAAAGAGCGCGCGCACGCGCCGCGCCTACCGCCGGGACGTGCAGCATTTTATGCGCACGCTCCGCATCCAATCCCAGACTGACCTCCGCCAAGTCGACCACCGCGCCGTCATCGCGTGGGAGCGCTTCATGCGTGAAACCGAGCAATCCGCACCCTCCACCGTCCGCCGGAGGCTTGCGGCATTGTCGAGCTTGTTCCGGCACCTGGTGCGACACGGCTATGCCGTGCGCAATCCGGTTGCCGACATCGAACGCCCTGCGATAAACCGCGAAGAGGGAACCACGCTCGCGTTCTCGAAGGTCGATGCACGCAAAATTCTGGATCTTCCACCCGACGACACTATAGAGGGACTCCGCGACCGGGCGATACTATCTGTCGGCTTGCAGGTCGGCCTCCGCCGCGCAGAAATCGCGGCGCTGACGGTCGGGGACTTGCATCAGAACCGCGGGTACGATTCTTTGCGCGTCGTGCGTAAAGGTGGGCGGCGCGACGCGCTTGCCATCCACCAGCAGACTGCGGCCCGCATCCGGTTCTATCTGGAAGCAGCGAAGCATGGAGCCGATCTCGAAGGCCCACTTTTCCGACCGCTTCGACACAACCGCGAGCGACAGGAACGAGGCCGGGGCATGCACCCTGACGCAATTGACCGCGTGCTACGCAAGTACGCTCGGAAGATTGGGTTGCACCGGGGGTATTCGGCGCACTCGATGCGGGCCACCTTTATCACCACGGCCCTTGAAAACGGCGCCCAGCTCGAAGATGTCCAGAAGGCAGCCGGGCACCGGGACCCGAGCACAACGAAGCTGTATGACCGCCGGGGGTACAATCCAGAAAAGGCGGCCAGTTTGTTTGCGACGTATTGAGTTGACGGCACTGCTCGCCGAGGAACTCCTATGTCATTGCTAGCAAGCACGCCGCTGTGTCCTACTTCATTGAGCACCGATCTCGGGGCGGCCTTTGAATCGCATGAAGCCACCTATCGGGGCGACAGGGCCTATAGACTGGCAGACTACGATGTTGCGTGGTTGAACGTCATGCGAGATCGAGCCCGCAAACAGTCCGATGTCACCCTTACCGATTTCACGGACAAGATGCTCGCGCTGCTTTTGAATCCGCAGGCAGCCGGCCAGTCGTTTCAAAAGGACTTCAGGACCTTGCACGACGACGCGCGCCGGCGCGCATATGCGGCGACTACAACAGTAAAGATAACAGCATGGCTCACAAATTCAGTCTACGCTAAGCGCGAACGAACATTCCGGTACTCCCGCTGAATCCCGCCAGTTGCCGGCCACCCCCTCACGGCGTCCGATTGAAACCGATAACCCTCCTTAATGGGCATAAACATGTTAGGATAGAAATGTTTCATATATTGGGATTATAATGCGCGAACCTTAACCCAAGGATGGCTCCATGCTGAACATCACCTCTGCGCGCTTCGATGCCGTCAGTTGTTGTTTGGCGGAATGGCTGGCCACCCGCACGGAGGCATTCAGGTGCACCTGAACTATCTACCACTGCGTTTCACTTCGGACGTATTCAAAGGCGGATTGCTTCACTTTGAAGGAAGTCTCAAGGATCTCGCAACCAAAGAAAGCGTGCTTTCGCTGAAGCTCCGGGGGCTTCGCCAGGAGCACGGAAAAACACATGTCTTCCATGCTTCAGGGAACACCATTGCTTGTATTCCACTAACGCCGGACGTGCGATTGATCGGCCAGGAAAAGCAATTCGACATTCTCACCGATTTCCAACTCGCTAATGCACTTGCCCGGTCCGCTCTCTTCCATTTCTTCACCGCAGCCGGTAATGAGACTGTGATCCGGTTCCGACCGGTGACACTTTTGCTTGAGAAACATAACCTTGCCAGCGCCCGAAAAGACGTTTTTGGCATCTTCCCGGAATACACCCTCGATGTTCGCCCGCTTGCTCCGCACGAGGGCGACATCACGAGCGGCGTCCTAGTCGGCTTTGGCATCCGGTACATTTTCCTAAAGACCGCCGCCGAGCTTCACGCCGAGAGAATTCCGCTGACAGGCCTCTACGTTGTCCAGATTCGGGATGACGGCGAGGTTGCCACGCACTTCGAACGCAGGTATCTCGGCCGTGTTGAGCAGATCCGGGACGAGATGGTTGTCCTTTCGGATTCGGACGTTGAAGAGTTTCCACTGGATGGCTGTTATCTCGAAGGGAGTCGTACAAATATCGAAGCCGTCGGACGGACGCTTCTGGGGGACGGCTACGATGCTTTTTCGCGCGCCCTGCTGGAGCAGACATTCGGCGTCACGGGTGCCGAGCACCAAGTACGACGCCTCAACAGTCTTGGAACCTGGCTTGAAGAGAAGTCTCCCATTCCCTGCGCTGCGGGGCTGAGCATGCGCATTCACAAGAAGCCACATGACTGCCCGAAGGGTACCGACGCCGGATATTCCCATACTTTCACTACACCCAGTTGCGTTCTTCGCCCCGGCGGCTCGATCACAGTGCCCTGGCCGGTTGACAAACAAATCGATCTTCACGGCCCATACGACGCCGAGTCGTTTCCCGACAAACGCGTCAAGATTGCCGTGGTTTGCCCGGAGGAATTCGTTGGCGAAGCCGGCCAGTTTCTGAGACAACTCAAGGAAGGCATCAACTCTGCCGACGAGAATGCGCCTTTCCGCAAGGGATTCGTGCGCAAGTATCACCTCAATGCCTGCGACTTTACGTTTCATGAGGTGAAGCGGACGGCCGCCTCGCTGGAGGACGCCTATAGGGTCGCGTCGCTGGAAGCGCTTAAAGAAAAACCGAATCTCGCCTTGGCCGTCATCCGCGAGCAACACCGGGAATTGCCGGATGCTGCGAATCCGTACTATACGACTAAGGCGAGGCTGATGGCGCAGGGTGTCCCTGTTCAACTTCTGAAAATCGAAACGATCCGCCGGCAAAACATTGAGTATGTCCTGAATAACGTCAGCCTCGCGATGTACGCCAAGCTCGGCGGAATTCCCTGGACACTGGCTCCCAACACTGACATGGCACACGAGATCGTTGTCGGCATCGGCAGCGCCCGCTTAACAGACAGCAGGCGCGGCGCCGGTGAGAGGGTGATCGGCATAACGACCGTTTTTAGCGGGGACGGGCAATATCTCCTCGCAAACAACACGCAGGAAGTATCCTCCGAGCAGTACCTTGAGGCCCTCACCCGCTCACTTCAAGAAACGGTCGCGGAGCTACGCAGCCGTTTCGGATGGAGGCCGAAGGACCGCGTCCGGTTTATCTTCCACCAGAGTTTCAAGAAATACAAGGATGTAGAGGCGGAAGCGGTCAAAATCTTCGCGGCATCCCTCACCGACTTCGATGTCCAATATGCCTTTGTCCATGTGAGCGATTCCCACAATTGGATGCTCTTCGAACCCGCAGCCCAGGGCGTGAAGTTCGGCAGGTCAATGAAGGGGAAGATGGTACCGCAACGGGGGCACTGCGTTTCGCTTGGTCCCAACACCGCGCTCCTCACGCTTTCCGGTCCTTATCAGGTCAAGACCCCGCTTCAGGGTTGCCCGCACCCGATCCTTGTCAATATCCATGAAGATTCGACGTTCAAGAGCCTGGACTATCTTGCCCGGCAGGTCTTCAACCTCAGTTTTATGTCATGGCGTGGGTTCAACCCCTCCACGCTGCCGGTATCCATCTCCTACTCGAATATGATCGTGGACCTCCTGGGCCATCTGCGCCACGTCAAGAACTGGAATCCCGAGACGCTTGCAACGGCCCTGAAGGAGAGAAGATGGTTCCTCTGAGCCAGGGCCTCTACCTGCAGCCGAGCCTGGATCGCCTCCGCGTCGCGGTGCTGGAGCAAAACCGGCCCGGTTCGGTGGAGGGCCTCTTGGCGCATCACGTACTTAAAGATGATCCCCGCATCGCCGTTGACTGGCAGGTGGGATGTACCCAGGCGTGGATTGATACCGAATTCAAGCCGACTAACCTCGATCATGTTTCTGCCCTGGGGTATGTCCTGTGGGCGCAGCCCGCCTCCAAGTTCACCGCCCAGCTTCTCGATGGCCTGAGTCGGGTCCGCGAACGGGACGCCTTCAAGGGTGAGCACCTAAGTCTCGCGCGCAACCCAACACGGCTACTCGGTATTATCCTTGGCTGCCTTGCGCTCGGCGATGCCGCGACGGAAACCCTTCATTGGTGCAGGGAAGTGTTGGAGAGAATTCAGCAGAAGGGTGCGACGGGCTTCGATCCGCTGGTGCCATATCTTCTTTTCCGAGCGTTTGGCACAAAGATACCCGTCATGGCGTACACTGTGACAGACCTGTACCCACTGGCCTTCGCCGACTGGGTAATCCGCCATCAGATGCACCAGAATGAGCCGTCGCAGCAGCAACTGAATGACGAACGCCAGAGCATCCTGTTCCAGGCGGCCACTGACCTTCATTTCGAGTCTGCCTCCCAAGCGGCATTCATCTGGTCGAGCGTGACCTCGATTCTATTTCACGCTTTGGGTGCGGCTTCCCTGCAGCCACGACACGTTGCGGCGGTACTCCAGAATTTCGAGGCCGCCATGAAGCGCTGGCGCTGGGATGGAGACGAGTTGCAGAAACCCATTCGATGGCAAGTGACCCAAGAGCGCGAGGTGCAAGACATCCTATGGCTTATCCTGCGTTCTTACTTTCCCGATGTGGTCGACGAAGACGCGCTCCCGAAACTCGGCCACTCCACCTATAAGGCGGATTTTGGCATCGGATCTCTGAAGCTCATCATTGAAGCGAAGTTTGCCACCAGCAAAGATGATTTCAAAAAGATAGAAAAGGAGGTTCAGGAAGACTGCATCCCATACCTTCGCGATCTTCGCTATGAGTCGCTCATCGTATTCATCTACGACGACTCCGCCAGCGTCCAGGAACACGATACTACCCGGCGGGCACTGTTGGAGATTCCCGGAATAGTAGACGTTGTGATCGTAAGCCGACCATCGCAACTACCGCCGAAGTCCTCAGTCCTGCAACGAAAGAAGGCGGGCCGCAAGGGCCTTGCGGAATAAGGAACTCCCATGTGGGCCCCCGGTACCTTTGATGCTCAAAGAAGGCAAGGGTGCCGGGCGCGGTGGAGGTGTGGCTGTTGCTGATCGCACGCAAATGTCCTCGTTTCTTGCGTTCTCGCGAGAGATTTCGCGCTGTCGGTGATAAATGTAGGGCCGTAGAGCACGGCGACTGCGGCGATCACGGTGTTCGTCAGCGCCTGCATTTTAGGACCCATAACCTCTTTTATGGGATGCAATCCAGAAACGGCGCAAGGATGTGACCTTTGTACCTATCATGGGATTTGGGCACTCCATTTGTGGGAGATCTACCAGTCCACGAGCCGCCGGAGTTGGGCACGTACAAATCTCAAGGAAAGAGGCTCCGAGCGTTCTGAGCACTCGGAGCCTGGATTGCGATGGTCGCTATGACCGTCGGCGTCTGGTTATCGCGGCGTGCAGATAATCCAGCACGACGATGAGCATTGCAAGTTCAATCAGACGAATTTCAATGCCTGTCATCCTTCCTCCTTTCCTGCCTGTTATCTAGCTGGGCTGTGTATCAGTGGCCTCTAAAGAACAGGCGGGAACGAAGAAGTGCATCGGCTAAGCTGAGAATATTGCCTTCTGATCATAGCAGGACGCGAACTTCTGTCCAATGGCACAAGGCGCAGGCGCTTAGCTTAGCCTTCGCAGACACAACGACGTGTATACATGTCGGGAAGGGTAACCTAAAAATGCTGTCGCATCGTCCGAAGCGACAGCCAACATCACACCAGCGCCCTCCTGAGTTTTTCGCGGAACTGTTCTTTCCAGTCGTCCTTTTTCTCGGCAGGGACTTTTCGGAAATAGCCAAAGTGAGGAACAACCCTGGCGCGCGTGGCTTCCTTCGGAAAGTACTCTGTGAATAGCTCCTGCGAATGCGTACCGAGCAGGATAATTTTGGCAGGGCTCAAAACCGTAAGTTCGCGACTGAGCAGATCAATGTGCGGGAGAAGGCGCTCCAATGACCACTGTCGCCATTCATGCCAAGTCCTATGTGACTTATAGGAAGGCCGGACAATTCGGTGCATCGTGCTGCCTACTCCCTCAAACATTGGAATTGCCTTCTTTCCCGTCTTCCTGTTATGAAGGGCCACGTTTACCTCATTCTGGAGCACACCACCCCGATGCGCGCCGTAATCAACTCGTTTGCGCTTCTCGGAACCGCCTTTGCGTTCGCCGTCCCGTTTGCGGACGCGGGCGGAGCGAGCACGGATTTCAAACCGTTTCCCGGATGGAAACACGCCATCGCCGAGATGCGCGGCAAGCCGGTGCGGAGGCACTCCCACAGAATCGCCCGGTTCGAGACAAAGCTGGCGCAGTTCAACGCGGCTGTAAATGCGGTCGATTACGTCAACGACGACTACGTGTACGACGAGCACAATTACTGGCCGACGCCGTCCCAATTCTATCGTTGGGGTGGCGAGTGCCGCGATTACGCCGTGGCCAAATATTACCGCCTATACGCTCTCGGACTGGCCGACGCCGACATGGAGGTCGCCGTCGTCAGAATTAAGAAGACCGGTGAGGACCATGCCGTTCTTCTGGTTCGTTACGGGGCGAAGACGTATGTTCTCGACAACCGCTTTAACCGTATCCAGCCACCCGAGCGGATGGACGACTTCGCGGTGTATTACTACATCAACCGCATTGCGTGGCGCGCGGGCGCGAGCGTCTCCGCCACCCCCGAACGCGAGAGAGAGGTGCATGGTCACACCGCCAACTGAACGGAAGTCCGCTTGTGGAGCGGTTTCCGAGCGATGCCCATGCTGCCGGGTGTTACGAAGCCACTTGCCCAGCTTGGCGAACCGCAGTCTACAGCACGGTCCCGGCAGACTGCAAGCGTATACTAGCGCCTTTTTCATTTTCCGGATAGGATTCCAGCGGTTAAACAGCCAAGAAGGGAAACCATGAGCCATACCCTGCGATTGATGCCCAGCGAGGTCTTTGTAGTCCGTAACGCGCTGAAGCGGTTCGTCCGCTACGGTTATGGCGAGAACTGGGAAAAGGACGCTGCGAATAAGATACTTCGATCTCTCCCGGACATCGGTTATTCGGAGACGGACGACTATGTCGTGGGACGTAAACAGAAGGGAAAGAAGGCGTACAGAACTGGCCTACATAGACCGCATGAACCGTGACCATCACTGGCCGTTCTGAAATGCCCAACACGAAAGCATTCGCAACATCGTCCGGCTGTTCCATTGACAGGTCAGCGGACCCATTATGATCACCGGCCCGTGAGAAAGACAGCGTTTCTTGCTTTTGCCATCTTCGTTCTCATCGGCACCCCAGCGCGTGCCGAAGAGCCGCCGACGTCTGAGCTTCAGGTGCAAGCACGTGCGCGCTCTGACCAAAAGGCACGCGAGCTGTGGGCGAGGATTACACCGGAGGATCGCGAGGCCATTAAGCAGCTCCTGGAGGACACCAACAACCTGCTCTACGTGAAGTCCAACATTACCGCTTACCTGTCGCAGGGCAGGAGGGCTGACGCCATCAGGCTGATTGACGACTACTATCACCTCGGCACTAACCGTGCGGCGGCCGTGGTCGATCTCATCGGTTACGCCAACGGGCTGGAGTAAGCGCTCCTGAAGCATCGAGGGATCAAGCCCGGAGCTGAGGCCCTTGGGTCCTTAAGGCCGCGGTTCGAGCCTCCCGCCACGCCGGCCTGCGCGTGAAACCTGCCCCGGCAGGGGTCTCCTGACTTCAAGAGGCTGCCCGCTCCATTCGTGTGCGCTCCCATGTTGCCTCGTTGAAGTCGGCACGTCCCGAGGCGTCTGCGGTATGCACGCGGCTGGCAATCACGCTTGACGGCTCAGTCGGATCAACCTAAGTTTCTGAGCGGAGCATTGCATGGCTTCATACCGAGCGGCACGGCGCATAATACCGGACTACACGAATCAGCTTGACCTGTTTGGCCAAGTTGGTGCAGCATCGGGCGATGCCAACCCAGACACGACTCCGGCACATGATTCTCAACCACTGGCAGCAGCACTGCCCGACGCAGGTGCGACAGTTGCGGGATCAGGGGCTGCTAGAACAGGCGCTGACCGAGACGGAGGAAGCAACAGCGGACCTCCTCTACGAGTTGATGAGCGTCTACAAGCTGGAATTTCTGGACGCCTGGGAAATGGCGACGCGGGAATGGGCCCTCCTGCCGACCGAGGCCCCCCTCGCGGACTGGTTGCCGATCTCGTATCCGAGCCAGTAGAACTCCCCTCCCGCGACTTCCGAATCACGCCCGAGCACCGCATCGGTGAAGGGTCACTTCACCAGAAGGCGCGCGACAACATCACCGCAATCCGCACACTCAAAGCCATAGAAGCACGGGGCGGGGACGCGAGTGACGAGGAGACGGCCATCCTGGCACGGTATGTGGGTTGGGGTGCCATGGCGCAAGCCTTCGAATCCGGCCAGCGGCTGCGCGAGGAGTGGCGTGAGACCGCCCGCGACCTTAAGACGCTTCTGACAGAAGACGAATACGCCGCCGCCCGAGGTTCGACGCCAAACGCACACTTCACTTCTCCGCTTGTCGTATCCGCCATGTGGGACGCGATGCAGCGCTTCGGACTACCGCCTGGCGCAACCATCCTGGAGCCCGCCATGGGAGTAGGTCATTTCCTCGGTTTGATGCCCATGAGCGGCAAGCGCACCGGCGTGGAACTCGATTCCATTACCGCGCGCATCGCGCAGAAGCTGTATCCCGATTCGACGATTTTCGCGAAGGCTTTTGAAGAGACGCCCCTGCCGGACAACTATTTTGACGCGGTGGTTGGCAATATTCCGTTTGGAAATTACGCGGTCCACGACCCGGCCTACAAGCCTGCGCTCACCCGCGCCATTCACGACTACTTCTTTGCGAAAAGCCTCGACAAACTGCGCGTAGGCGGCGTCATGGCGTTGATTACCAGCCGCTACACGCTGGATAAGGGCAATGACACCATGCGGTGCTACCTCGCCGACCGCGCCGATCTGATCGGTGCGATACGGCTGCCTGATACGGCATTCAAAGCCAACGCGGGCACCGAAGTCACGACGGACATCATCTTCCTGCAGAAGCGCGAGGCCGGAACGCTTGCCAGGGGCGAGACGTGGCGCGAGTTGGACCGCCACGGGGCACCGGATGAGGGCCAGTTCTTCATCAACGAATACTTTGCCCGCAATCCCCGGATGATGCTGGGCCGCATGGTCCTCGAAGGAACGATGTATCGCGCCAATGAGCCGACCCTCGCAGGAGAGCTTACGCCGGAACTGCTCTCGCACGCCGTTTCGTCATTACCCGCGGGCATCTACGACCGCAAGCCACGGCGTGCGAGTGTGACCGGCGAGCCAGTGGACGTGTCGGGCGTGAAGGAAGGCGGATTCGCCGAGCGGGACGGAGCCATCGTCATCCGCAGCGGCGCATCGTTCGAACCAGCCAATCTGTCCGCGTCTGTCGCGGAGCGCGTGCGCGGAATGATGAAGCTGCGCGACGCAGTGCGACTCGTCTTCAGGACGCAGCTTGAGGATGCAGGGGATGAAACCATCACTGGAGCCCGAAACCTGCTGAATGCGATTTACGATTCCTATGTTCAGCGCCACGGGCCCGTTTCCTCGCGTGAGAACATCCGGGCCTTTGCCGGGGACCCCGACCAGCCGCTGCTGCTGTCGCTGGAAAACTACGACACCGAGACCAGGCGCGCGACGAAAACACCCATTTTCCACCGACGCACGCTGGAGAAGTACAGTCCGGTCGAGCGCGCCGAAACGGCCTCCGAGGCCCTCACGGTTTCGCTCAACGAGACCGGCGGCATCGACTGGCCGCGCATGGAGCACCTTACCGGGCGCACGTCGCGGCAGTTGCAGCGCGAACTGGGAAGCCTCATCTACCGCAACCCCGAAGGCGGCACCTGCGAGACCGCCGACAAATACTTAAGCGGCGATGTGCGCGCGAAGCTGCGAGCTGCCCGCGCCGCCGCGGAGCTGGAACGCTCCTATCAGCGCAACATAGGCGCACTGGAGGCAGTGCAGCCCGCCGACCTTGAGCCGGGCGACATCGAGGCGCGACTCGGATCATCGTGGATTCCCACCGCCGACGTGCGCGACTTCATCGCGGACCTTCTCGGCGTCTCGCCTACCGATGTCCGGGTGTCTCACTCGCCCGCGATAGCCACGTGGACTGTCGAGCTCGATTATTCATCCCGCTTCGATGTCAGCAACACGACTACCTACGGCACCGCCAGATTCAAAGCATCCGCCCTCATTGAGGACGCGCTGAACGGCCGCACGCCGACCGCATACGACGAACTGGAGGACAAAACCCGCGTCATCAACCAACAGGAAACCCTTGCCGCGAGGGAGAAGCAGCAGGAGTTGAAGGACCGATTCCGCGAGTGGGTCTGGAAAGACCCCGCGCGCAGCTCGCGTCTTGCCCGCGAATATAACGACCGCTTCAACAATCTTCGCCTCCGCACATTCGACGGCTCTCACCTGACGTTTCCCGGCATGAACCGGGAGTGGCTGCGAAATCACGACCTCGACAGGCATCAGAAGGATGCGGTGTGGCGCATCATGCAGACCGGCAGCACCCTGCTTGCGCACGTGGTAGGAGCGGGAAAAACCGCCGCCATAACCGCGTCCTGCATGGAGCTTCGCCGCTTAGGCCTTGCCAAGAAGCCCATGATTGTGGTGCCCAATCACCTCGTCGAGCAGTGGGGCGCGGAATTCCTCCGGCTCTATCCGAACGCGCAGGTGTTCATCGCCGGGCGCGAGCACTTTGCCGCAGGCAACCGCCAGAAAGCCATGGCGCGCATCGCCAGCGGAAACTATGACGCCGTGATCGTCTCCCACCGTTCGTTTGAATTCCTCCCTGTTTCCGATGCCCTCTTTGCCCGCTTTCTCGACAGCCAGGTGGAGCAACTCGAAGAAGCCATCGTCGAGGCCAAGGCGGAAAAAGGCGACAACCGGCGAATCGTGAAGGAACTGGAGAAAGCAAAGAAGCGGTTTGTCACCAAGCTGAAGCAGCGGGCCGACCGCGAGAACAAGGACAACACCATCACCTTCGAGGAGCTTGGCGTCGATCAGGTCTTCGTAGATGAGGCGGATCTCTACAAGAATCTGTTCTTCACCAGCAAGATGAACCGCATCGCTGGCCTGCCCAACACCGACAGCAATCGGGCGTTCGATATGTACATGAAGACCCGCTACATCCGACAGGTCAATGCCGGCCGCGGCGTCGTATTTGCCACGGGCACGCCCATCAGCAACACCATGGCCGAGATGTACACCATGCTGCGCTATCTCGCACCCGACCTGCTGGAGGAGCGCGGTGTGGCGCATTTCGATGCATGGGCGGCCAACTTCGCCGAGGCCGTCACCGCCCTGGAGCTTGCGCCCGACGGCTCAGGATACCGGATGCACACGCGGTTTTCACGTTTCATCAACCTGCCGGAGCTGCTCTCCATGTTCCGCAGTGTCGCCGACGTGCAAACCGCAGACATGCTCAAGCTGCCACGGCCTGCCGTCGCCGGAGGCAAGCCGCACATCGTCTCGGCCCCGGCATCACCGGAACTCAAGGACTTCGTGGACACACTGGTGAAGCGCTCCGAAAAGCTGCGCAAGGAAAAGGTGGACCCTCGCGACGACAACATGCTCAAAATCACCGGGGACGGACGCAAGGCAGCGCTCGATATGCGCCTCGTGCAGCCCTGGGCCGATCCGTGCGTCGAGACCAAGCTCGCGCGGGCGATTTCACGGGTTCACGAGACCTGGGAAGACACCAGGGATGACCGGCTCACCCAACTGGTGTTCTGCGACCTCTCAACGCCCAATAGCGAGCGCTTCAACGTCTACCACGAGGTGCGCGACCGGCTGACGGAGCGGGGAATCCCGCCGTCCGAAATCGCGTTCATCCACGACGCGGAGACCGACGCCCAGAAAAAAGCACTGTTCGACGCGATTAACGCTGGCCGCGTGCGCATCGTGCTTGGCTCTACCGAGAAAATGGGCGCCGGAACCAACGTTCAGAAGCGCCTCAAAGCCCTGCACCATCTCGACGCCCCGTGGCGGCCGAGGGATATCGAGCAGCGCGAGGGGCGGATTCTGCGGCAGGGCAACGGCAACAATGAGGTCGATATTTACCGCTACGTGACTGAGGGCTCGTTTGACGCGTACATGTGGCAGACGCTGGAGACGAAGGCCCGCTTCATACAGCAGGTCATGAACGGCAGCACGTCGGTGCGCTCCGCCGAGGATATCGAGGGTGGCGCACTCACCTACGCCGAAATCAAGGCCATCGCGTCGGGCAACCCGGCTGTGATGGAAAAGGTCAAGGTGGATACCGAAATCCGCAAGCTGGACACTCTCAAATCGGCCCACGCCAACCAGCAGTACCGAATCCGCCGCGAGCTTGCGGCCACTCCGCAGCAAATCGCGCGCGCCAAGGAAAGCCTCGAAAAAATGAACGCCGACATTGCGACCCGCGAGGCGAACACGAGCGACGAATTTGCAATGACCGTCGGCAAGCGCACGTATTCCGGCAAGGGCGCGCGAGAGGAAGCCGCCAAAGCCCTTACCCACGCGATTCTGTCATGGAAAGACGACACCACACTACAGGTGCGCGGGGCATTCCGTGGATTTGAAATCTTAAGCCGCGGCAAGAGTACTCTGCGCTTCGGCGACGCCGTCGAGGACGAGCGCACACCTGAATTATTTGTGCGCGGTGCCGCGACCTACACCGCGAACCTGAACGCGGAGAACCCGGTTGGAACCGTGCAGAGCATCGAGCAGGTTCTGCGGGCCATCGACAGGCACGCTGCCAGCGAGCAGGAGCACATTGAGCACCTCGAGAAGACACTCGCCGACTACCAGGCCCAGGCCCGCAAGCCGTTCGAGCACGAGGCAAGACTCAAGGAATTACTCATCCGCCAGGTGCAGCTCAACGCGGCTCTCGACCTCGACAAGGGCGAGCAGCAGGCAGCCGAGCCCGAGGGTCAGCACGATACCACCCCGGTTGTCGGCTTTGTCGCGGCGGTGAGTGAAGTGCGGCCCTCGGCTCAGGCCCGTTAGGCTCGTACCTGAGGAGGCTCCAGAACCTTGACATTCCCGCCACCTCATCCATACTCTCTGCCGGTTGAGGCGACGTACAATAACGGAAGGCAGAGACGAGAATGGCACAGGTACCGGACGACATCAGGGACCTTCAGGATGCGTTGCAGGTATGGCTGAACCGGAGCAATCTGGCAACAGGGGCCTGCTGGTACACGCCCGACGAATATCATGCTGAGTTTTACCCGGATAGCTCCGAGCACCGCTTCGATCTTGCTCTCCTCTTTCTCGTTTCGCACGACGCGGCCGATGCCGTCTCCGACTGGGACAAATTTCCCGGAACGCCTCCTCCCCGGCCCGATGCGCCGGCGATCAAGGCCGAGTTTGAATCTCTCTTGAAACTGCGCGCGTTTGAGTACGATTTCGACGGCCGCGCACTTTACTTCATGCGTACTGCTCAAGTCCAGGCGGCCTATGACCGCGATCTCGCGAAACAAAGTGCGGCACAGCAACGCATCGCATCATTGATTGAGCAGGGGTGGGTTGCAGACGGGGAATTCGGCGCAATCCATCCCCACGATCCTGAGCGACGCGTGCTCTACAATCCCTTCGCTGAAGAGTGGCTGATTTCGCCAAAGCAAGCCATGCTTATGACCCAGAGCCAACTCCCGGACAACGAGGGTTGAAGCCAGTCGTCTTTCTTCGGTTTTCGGATGCAGACGCATCGCAACGTTATCGGCCAGGTGGTGATCGCCTTCCCAGGTGATAAGCCGCGCCTTCACATTTCGTTTCCGCATGGATGATCCGATCATCCGATCTTGCCGCCCGAGGGGATTTCCAAGCTGGAATCACTCCGAAAACGTTACAGCTCTGGGTCGGAGCGTAGACTTGCGAGGAGCCATTCTCGGGGAAATGTTTACGTCGTGTACGGGCCGCAGTGATGCACTGTTCCCATGTTTGCGAAACGCCTCACGTGTTCTTGGTTTAACAAAGAGCGCCTCCGGCTTGCACTCCCCTGCGGCTATTTGCAAATTACCACGACGCAGTTCTCCGCTTGTCCTTTTCGATTCCGAGTTTTGCAACTTCCCCGTCGATGACGCGTCGGATCGTCAGTCCGTCATCTCGCGTAAACTTCAGGCCGCGTTCTCTGAACCACTCGCGGTACATCAGAGTCACCCCACGGCCGCTTTCTCCATTACTCATCGAAAACCTGTTTTCGCCGCGGCTGTAGTGCGAGCTGTAGCGCCCAAACCCTAACTTCACCGACTCCTCAACCAAATCCAGCACAACCTGCCTCGCGTTCTGCAGTACGTTCTGGAGTGCCTCCGTCCGGTCCATTTCATAAGTATCCCTCGAATCTCGATGTTCTCGGGTTCACGATCCGCGTATGTGACAAAGCAGCGGAGTCCGGCCCGCACGGGGAGATGTCGTCGTCTCCGTCGTCCCAATTGTCGCCATCGACTCCGGACGCCCGGTTGACGCATCGGCGAATGTGACGATCGAACATCGGCTTCTTTCACTGAATCTAGTGCCAGCCGTGAGATTCGACAACTGAAGCTTTTATTGCGGACTTGGTTGCGTTTTCCAGAAACATGGAAGCCAGATCTCCTTTTCCCATCCAGCCGGACATCATTGCAGGCCATCTCTATTCAGGCACGTTGCAGTCGCCACTCGCTAGGGTCAATGACGGATTTTCCCCTGGCCGCGGCCATTCCTCGCGAAACAAAATCCTATGACCCGCTCGCTGTTTCGACTGCGGACACGGTGCCATAGAGAGGCTGCATGGTGCGGCCTCCTTAAACGAAAAGGAGAAATCTTATGGCTACCAACACTTCGAAAAAGCAGACCACCGAAACCGCCAAGCCCCCCGTGGCGAAGCTCCGTCTCGGACTCATCAACGCGAGCATCTGGGAGCGCGTGACCGAAAACGGTACCCGCCACAGCGTTACCTTCGAGCGCCGCTACCGCGATGCCAACGGCGAATGGCACTCCACCCATAGCTACGACGCGGGTGACCTGCTCACGCTGGCGAAGCTCGCCGACCAGGCGCACACCAAAATCGCCGAACTCCAAACCACGGAGGCCGCCGCGTAGGCGGACTTCACCGGGGCGGCTTCACCGCCGCCCCATCTTCCCGAACACCACACATTACGAAAGGAATTGCGCCATGACCAAGAAATTGCCACCTGACCCTGAGGGTATGAATGATGATCGCGCCGAATGGGCCGCCACTGCTTTGCGTAGTTTTCAACGCCGTACGGGAACCGAACACGAAGACTCGCTGGGCGATTTGCTTTGCGATCTCATGCACTGGTGCGACCGGAGTGACTTTGATTTCGAGGCTGCGCTCTCGCGCGCTCGGTCCCACTACGAGGCCGAAACGGGAGAAGCGCCATGAACACGCACCGCGATACCATCATCAATGCAGATTGCCTCGAATTCCTGCCCACACTTCCGGCACGAAGCGTGAACTTCATCCTCACCGATCCCCCCTACATCACACGGTACAAATCGCGCGACGGGCGTATCGTTCCCAACGACGATAACGACCGCTGGCTGAAGCCCGCCTTCGTGGAACTGTTTCGTGTGCTCGCCCGTGACAGCTTTGCCGTGAGCTTTTACGGCTGGCCGCAGGCTGACCGTTTCATAAGCGCCTTCAAGTCGGCAGGCTTCCGCGTCGTAGGCCACCTTATGTTCCCGAAACGCTACGCGTCGAGCACACGTTACCTGAAGTACCACCACGAATCAGCCTTCCTCCTGGCCAAGGGCCGCCCGCCCGAGCCCGAGCACCCTATCAGCGATGTTGTTGAGTGGGCGTACACCGGCAATAAGCATCACCCCACGCAGAAGCCGCTGGCTGCACTCCTGCCGCTCGTTGAAACATTCTCGGATTCCGGCGGCACCGTTCTCGACCCCTTCGCCGGAAGTGGCTCCAGTCTGCTGGCGGCGAAAATGCTGGGCCGGTCTTACGTTGGCATCGAGCTGGACGCGCGGTATCACGCGATCGCACAGCGCAGGCTCGAAACGGAGCAGATGAGCCCGGCCATGGTTGCCCGATACGCTCAGAGCGTCACATGACGGGTTACGAACGAGTCGAAGATACTCGGCTGCCTTGGGTCGGAACAGACGCCGCGCTTGCCGATGTCTTTGCAGCCACGGCGGGCCGATGATGGACTATTTGGTCCGGCTTCGCCGCCGTCTTCCTTCGTGGCCGCCCGCGCATCCCATCGATGGCAACCGATACCCCGACCGCCGCCGCCAGTTCGCGGATTTTCGCAATGGCGTCCTGTTTGCGCTGCTCTTTTCGAGCCGCCAACTCCGCCTCTCCCCAGGCAATCACCTGCAAAATCATGTCGTCGTTAAGCGCCTTAACTGCTTCCTGTGTCATGGCTGTTCGTCTCCTTTATCCTCAATCACGATGCTGTCAATATGCGCCGCATCCTCAGGCTTGAGGCCTTCCTCTGCGTCGGTCCCTTCCTGTATGTAGCGCGCCCGGTGCTCGGACACCGAGTCCCGCAACCGGCTCAAGCGCTTGCCCTCCACCTTCACCGCCGACCCGCCAAATTGCAGCCGCAGCGTGTCGCCAGGCTTGTATGAAATCCGCGTGAGGTACGCGTAGTTGAAGCTCTCTATGTTGCCGGTTGCGAACCGTACATCAAGCATCACGCTGTCGCGACTGCGGGTCCGCCCCTCCTGGAACGCATCGCGTACCGAGGCGGACGAAGCGCTCTCGCCCTGGCGGTTCATCAGACGGTTCAAGGTTGATGACGGCTTATCGTTCATGGGTTATCTCCTCACGCCGGATATCGCGTCCGGTCAACGCAGCGACCCGCGCTTTCAGCGCCTCATAGCTGCGGCGAACAGTCTGCATCTTCAGGAGCCGCTGCATCGCGCTTACATGGTGCTTGCGCGGGGCCTGCCCCTGAATCATTTCCGTCGCAGAAAGGCGCGCGGCACTGGCCTTGACGGCTGCCAACATCGCCGCCTTATCGTCGGTATAGAGGCGCACCGACTCTCGCCCGCGGCTTACCGAGACGTAAAACTGTTCGCGGATTGCCGCCATGAGCGACTCCTGTCCCATCGCGATAAGAACGGCCTCGACGCTCTTGCCCTGTGAAGCATGGGAGGTTGACGTGTATCCGTAGGTGAGGCCGCCGTAATCCTTCGGCACGATGAAGCCATTGGAGAGCAGAATGTCACCTTCGCGGGTAAACTTCTCCACCTCATAAAGCGCGCCGTTGTTGAGCCGGTCCTTGTTTTTCTTGAGGCCGCGCTTGCTCTCCTGTGTGAATCCATTCTGCGTGATGCGCAGCTTGTCGCCTGCCGCCAGTGCGAGTGCGCCGGGCTCAAGTACCTGGAACTTCTTCGCCTCCCCAAGCGGCAGGACGCCCGCCGCGCCGGCAGTGCGCTCGATGCGCACCGTGCCGGCACCCACCGCTGCAACACGGACACGCTCGCCGCGCTTAAACCCCTTCGTGTTCTGATGGAACTGGACGAGTTGGCCCACCCGATAATTCCCAGCGTCGCCGCGCTGCGCTTCCGTGAAATTGACCGGCTTGAGGGTGAGGAACTGGCGCTCGTCAGTACCCAAGGCACCGGAAGCCTTCAGCTCTTCGCGGATGCATTTTGTTATCTTGTCCGCCTCCGCGTGTGTCGGCGAGACAACGAGCGCGGTCTTGGGCTTCCCCGCTTTATATTCGCGGGTCACCGAAGCGTAGTCCGCCGCAATCTGGCGGAAGCGGTCCTCACCTTCCGCCTCGACAATGGCACCCATACCGTCGAGCAGTGCGATACCGCTCTCCAGTTTCGTCCGGCCATCCTTGCCAAGCCGGTCACCCTCGCTGATGGCCGCGACCGCCTGCCGGTACGTCTCATTCGTCTGGCGGCGGACTTCCTTTAATTCGGCGCATTTCATGCCCGCCTCGCGCTCCAGAATGCGCAGCGCATCACCGCGGCCAACCGCCGTGTGCTGCTTCGAATCGCCCGACAGTACGACGCGGCAATCCTGCGCGCTGGCCAGGTCAAAGACGCGCTTCATATCGCGCGACGACAAGAGCCCCGCTTCGTCGATCCACAGCACCTGCCCTTTGACCTGAGACTGCATTTCACGGTCGGTAAGCAGCTTCTCCACCGTCTCCGCATTCGCAAATCCCTCCGAGCGCAGCACACCGCGCGAGGCGTCCGCAGATGGCGCAAAGGTGAACACGCTGGTGCCCGCGCTCTCAATCGCTTTGACCGTCGCCTGCATCATTCGGGTCTTGCCGGTTCCGGCACCGCCACGCAGTTGCGTGACCGTGTCGCGCGAATTAAGAATCACCAGTGCCGCGTCGCGCTGCTCACGGCTTAAGTGGGGGTCAAGCGTTGGCGCTTTACTGCCGCCCAATTTGCGATGCTTGCCCCTGCCATCGCGGGCAAAGGCGACCATTTCCACCTCTTCCATGTACACCCCCTTTGTCGTTACATATCGCTGACCGGCGACATCGCGCCGGATGATTCCATAGCGCGAAATCTCGCCCTGCACCTGCTCCACGGTAGCTGTCCCCACGCCCTCGATGAGCGCGTGCTTCAGCAGCTCCTTTTCGGTGACCACCGACTCGCGCTCAAAGCAGTGGGAGAGCGCATAATCCATGCCCTGCACCGCGTTCATGGTCAGCGTCGGCTGGCCGGTGCGCGCCGCACCGATAGTCTGCAACTCCGGCGCGGCGATACGCGCGGCCCAGTCCGCCCGCAGCTCACTCATGCTGGCAGCGGTCTCACTTTTGCGCTCACGCGTGCGGCGTCCCAACTCGCCTTTGGTCTTGGCGTCCGTAACACCGAGCCGCTCCGCCTCCGCCTCGATGATTTCCGTCCGGCGCGAGAATTTATCGCAGGTCTCACGCGCAATACCGCCGAGGCGGAAGCTATTTCCGTCGCGCTCAATTCCGTAACCGATATCCGCAAGCCGCTTCGCAAACCGGGCGTGAAATGCCGCCTGGTAATACCCCTTGTCGCGCACCACGTTGCCGAACTGCCCGGCTTTGAATCGCCCCTCCACCGGGTCGTAGGAAACGTTAAAGGCGACGGCATGACAGTGCAACTGCGGGTCGGGCACCCCGTCCTGCAGGGGCCGGGTGGTCCGGTGAATGAATTCCGCCCAGCACCAGTTGGCGCTTGCGCGGTCCTCATCGCGCCCGCCGGTGCGCACCCGCACCATCATCGCGCGCTCCATGTCGGCCATCGTTTCCTGCACCGCGCCGCGGAACGCTCCCAGGATGCGCTCGTCGCGGCCCAGCTCGTAGGCAAGACTCACCGACTTCGGCGCATCGAAAGTGAAGTCGTAGGTTATGCGCCGGTCCGCCTTGATGCGCGGCGTCAGTTGTTCGCCGGTAATTGGGTGCAGGTTGTCGCAGAGCCGGAAATAGCTTTCCTTGTCCACGGGCCCGGCCAGCCCCAGCACGTCCGCCGCAAGTCCATGCCACGAGCCGGTAATCTCCTGCCCGTCCATGTAGTAGTCGGACCGGCTCAACTGGCTCGTGAAATAATCCTTTGCCGCTGTCGTAGAAGTTGTGTGGTTGACGAACAGCACTCTGGACTCCCTGTCCTGATTCAAGACCGCAATAGTGTTTAGAACGCCTCTAAATGAGGAGTCCAATGCAATCAAAACGGGAGGGAATAGTAGAAGATGAAATCCGTATAGACAAGTCCCCTAAGCACAGCTTAGGCAAGTCAAACCGGTCGCGGCGTCGCTCAGCGAGTGCAACCGTAACGTGCCGTAATTGCAGCACAAAACGCTGTTTCCACGGCACTTCATCTCTACCACATCCCTCCCGTTTGGGAAAGCCAAATTTTTGTGACGGGATGCGCCCGCGCCACACCCCGGTGACAGTCACGGTCCGAAGCTTGATAGTGCATCATCGAGCCTCAGCGCCAGGGGGCGATGCCCGTCTCCCGATTCCCAGGCATCTCCCGCTTACGCACAGGCAGCTACGAACAGAAATCCCAACTATCGTCTCCGGCGTCGCTGTTTCCATCGTCATCGTCGCCGTCTACTGCCGCCTTTACTATCAGAGCCACGCTGACAGCAACGACTCCAGCGAAGGGACACACGGACATTAGCGCGCCAACCAATCCGCCGCCCACCACTTTCCCGAGAACCTTCACGTTTTTCTCCACAATTCCTCCTACGCACACACACACTGCGGCGGCTCGTCATCATCGTCGCTGTTGCTTTTCGATTCACCAGCAACAGCCGCCGTCACTGAAGCGACACCGCCGACCACCGCTACAGCCACCGGCGCGGCCACGCACAAAATCGGCGTTACGATAGCCAGCCCGATCACACCAAGAACTCTCAGTCCGGCACCCTTGTCTTTTGCCATTGTTTTCTCCTCTTACGACATACCCCACGACGGCGAGCCATCGTCGTCGTCATCCCCGCCATCATCGTCACTACCGGCTAAGCACGCTGCCATTGCGCCCAGATTCGCAGCCGCAACCCCCACCACGACTGCCGGCGCACATACAATTGCCAGTAGGCCGCTCACCGCAGTCGCTCCGATTCCGAACGCCGTCCACAAACCACTCTTTTCCTTTGCCATGCCTGATCTCCTTTCAGTAGCCCTGTACCGGGCCGTCAATCTTCTGCACTCGATTCATTTGCGGCTCCCGGCTGACCTCACCGATATGCTTGGGTTCTCGATACCAAATGAGCGCGGTGCTGATTTTGCTGCCAGTAGCCACCTCCCATTCCATTTCCATCTCCAAGAGGAACCGTGTTGTGCGAAGGTCCTTCGATGTCACGGTCGTGAACCTTGCCGTCTCCTTCATATCGGATCCATCGATTTCTGTCCGCGAAACAATATCCCCGCCTTTGGCTTCAGCAACGAATGCCCTCCATGCCTTTGCATCGCCTTCGCAGTAATGCTGCCTGATGATGATTTCCAAAGGCACTTCAGCCTTTTCCAGCGCTCGCATCGCCGCATCGGAGGCTCTGATTTCAATCTCAACAACCCGTGGCCGCCCAACCATCGCCGGCCTCCTTTTCAGTAGTTCTGCGCAGGCCCATTGACCTGCCGTTTATGCTCGTGCTTGACCTCTTGCGCGAGCTCCCGTTTCAAGACCTTCACGGCTTCCCAGATGTGACCCTTCCGCTCACAGTCGAACTTTTGTTCTGCGCAAAACCTCTCGTATTCGTCCTGTTGGTACTGGAGGTGCGTTACCACCTGCCTTAGCGCTTCTTCAGCTTTTCTTTCCTCTGTTGTGCCCATCGGCGCTAGCTTCGACCGCTCCCAATGCGCTCGAAGCTCTTTCAAACGACAAACCGCCTCCCAAATGTGACCTCTCCGTTGTTCTGCGGGAAGGCGCTCGTAGTTAACGCGCTGGTATTCGAGGAAAGCGACGATCTGTTCCAGCGCCTCGCGCGCCGAAAGTTCGAGGTTCGATTGCCCGCGCTTCGTCATCAGATTGCGCACGAGTTCCATATCAGTACCCCTGCGTTGGCGGCTCTTGCTTGCGCTCTTGCGGCTTGACGACCTGGCCGTTATAGCCAGCCTCTTTGGCCTGAGACACGCCGCCCTTCACCAGCTCAAGCCCGGCCTGCTGGACTTGGGCCTTGACGTCCTGGGAAAGACTTTGCGGCTGGGTTATGGTTTCCCGTGCCGCCTGCATCTGCTGTGATTTGCGGACCAGAATGGACATGCCATCCTCCATGCGCTTTGAACGCTCCTGACGCCCTTGTCGATGGAGTAAGCAGTGTCAGCTCAACTGTGCCCAAAATGTGCCCAGAGAGCCGTCAAAACCGATGAAATTGGGGGGAACCGAATGAAAGAGAGAAAAGCCTCTATGTCGCTGTCCAGCAAGGGGATTTGCTTAGATTTGTGCGACTTAGCGAATGGCTAAAAACGGTTTAGCAAACCGCTGCTTTCGACCACTCAGCCACCTCTCCGCGAGGGGGAAATTGGTCCGTAAAAGCATCGTACCACACGACGCCGCGGCTTGACCGCCCCGGTTCTGCCACGCGAGATCCGCGGAAGTTCTACACTGGATCATTGACGGTCCGGAGCCCCATCTTTCGCAAGCTCCTGCTGGCCTCGGTGCTGTTGATCGGCATCGCGCTGGGAAGCGCCGACTTCCTGCTCACGCGCTACACCGCGGAACGCGAGCGTACGCTGGTTCAGCAACGCATGGAGCAGTCCGTTCGCGTGATCGCTCCCACGCTGGCCGCCGTTCCGCCAGGGCGCCTGCAGAAATGGGCGGAGGATGCGGATGCGCAATTGGGCGCCCGCGTAACCATCATCGACAGCGGCGGCGTGGTGCTGGCGGACTCGCGGCACGATCCCGAAACGATGGAGAACCATTCCGGGCGTCCGGAAGTGAAAGCGGCGCTGGCCGGCCGCGCGGGGTCGAGCCGGCGGCGCAGCGCCACGCTCGACGTGGAATTCTATTATTTCGCCGTGCCGGTAGATCTGCCCGGAAGAGGGCGCGCCGTCCTGCGCATGGCGGTTCCGCTGGAGCAGGTGGGCGCCTCCATCGCGGCGGTGCGCATGCTGATTCTGCGCGCCTCCGCGTTGGCCGCCTTAATCGCGCTCGTAATCGCGTATTCCATCGCGCGCAGCTTCACCCGCCGCATTCGCCGCATCCAGACTTACGCCATGGAACTGGTGAACGCCGATTATTCGGGAACGCTGGCGGCGGAAGCCGACGACGAACTCGGCTCGGTAGCGCTCTCGCTGCGCTCCATGGCGGAGGATTTTCGCAAAATGCTGGGGCTTCTGGCGCAGGAGTCGTCGCGGCGCGAGGCCATCCTGAGCAGCATGGTGGAGGGGGTGCTGGCGGTGGACCGCGATCTGCGCGTGACGTTCTACAACGACGCGTTCGCGCGAGCCGTGCATGCCCCCACGCCGGCTCCGGAAAGGCTCTCCATGCTGCAAGTGGTCCGCGATCCGGCGTTGCGCGGATTGTTGTCGCGGGCCATCGCCGGCGGCGCGCCGGCGCGCGAGCGGATCGCCCTGATGAACGCCGGGGGGCGCGCCTTCGAGGTGCAGGTCGCTCCTCTGAACGAACAAGGCAGCACGGGCGCCATTGCGACGTTCCACGACGTCACCGAACTGGAACGCCTGGAACGGGTCCGCAAAGATTTCGTGGCGAACATATCGCACGAGCTGCGGACTCCCCTGGCGGCCATTCACGGGTACACGGAAACGCTGCTCGACGGCGCGCTGGAAGACCGGGAAAACAACCGCCGGTTCCTGGAAATCATCGCGGCGCAGACCGTGCGGCTGAGCGACCTGGCTTCCGACCTTCTGGCGCTTTCGGAGATTGAAGCGGAGCGCGTGGCGGGTCCCGCCGAAACAATATCGGTCCTCGAAGCGGCCAGAAACGCGCTCCACATGGTGGAATCCCAGGCGAGGGCGCGTAACGTCCGCGCGTTTCTGGCCGCAGCCGAAGACGTCTATATCGCGGGCCAGCAATTCCGTTTGGAGCGGGCCATCTCGAACCTGCTGTTGAACGGAATTAATTACAACCGCCCGGGCGGCGAGGTCCGCGTGGACGTTCGCCGCGTGGACGCGAGGGTCCGGATTTCCATCACCGATAGCGGGATTGGAATTCCATCCGAGGAGATGCCGCGGATCTTCGAGCGCTTCTACCGCGTGGACAAGGCCCGCTCCCGCCAGACCGGCGGCACCGGGCTGGGGTTGTCCATCGTCAAGCACACGGTGGAGCGCATGGGCGGGTCGATCGGTGTGGACAGCCAATTGGGCAAAGGCTCGGTTTTCACGCTGGAATTTCCGTCCGCATAGCCGCGCCGTCCCGTTGCCGAACGATTGCAAACCGACTACGATGGAGTTCTCTCTTTCGTCCGGTTATGTATTCGAAGACTCTATGAATCTGCTGCCACGCGATGAGAAGTTCTACGCCCTTTTCCTGAAGCAGGTGGAGATCATCTCGCAGGCCGCGCGCGTGCTGCTGGAAGGAGTTCGCATCGGCAACTCGCGGCTGGCGGGCGCCGCAACCGAGATCAGCGTGCTGGAGCACCGCGGAGACGAAGTCATCCATGGCATCTTCACGCGGCTGAACCAGACTTTCATCACGCCGCTCGACCCGGAGGACATCCACAACGTCTCCAGCGCGCTCGACAACGTTCTCGACGGCATCGAGGACACCGCGCACCGGCTTGTGTCGTACAATATTGACCCCATCCCGCACGACATGGTGGAGCTGTCGGAAATTGTGAACTCCTGCGCGGTCGCGGCGAAGAGCGCGTTCGAAGCGCTGGCCCACAAGGGACAGATCATGGAGCATTGCATCGAGATCAACCGTCTGGAAAACGAAGCCGACCTGATCAGCCGCGCCGCCGTAGCCGATCTGTTCCACAAGCAGAAAGACCCGATTACCTTGATCAAGCTGAAAGAGGTGTACGAGTTTTTCGAAAACACCATCGACCGGTTCGAGGATGTCGCCGACGTTCTGCAAAACGTCGTCGTCAAGAACAGTTAAGCGATGTCGGCGTTCGGGCTGGCGGCATTCATCATCGCGATCGCCCTGGTGTTCGATTACATCAATGGCTTCCACGACGCCGCAAATTCCATTGCCACGATTGTGGCGACGCGCGTTCTGACGCCGTTTCAGGCGGTGCTTTGGGCGGCATTTTTCAATTTCGCCGCGGCGTTCGTTTTCGGAACGGCAGTGGCGAAGACCGTCGGAAAAGGGTTTGTCGATCTCAGCCTGGTAACCCCGCAAGTGATTCTCTGCGGGCTGGCGGGCGCAATTGTCTGGGATCTGGTGACCTGGTGGCTGGGGCTTCCGACGAGTTCCTCGCACGCATTGATCGGCGGCTATGCCGGCGCAGCCATCGCACGGGCCGGAATCCTGCGCGGCATCGAGCACAGCTTCGACGCGCTGCGCGTGTCGGGCGGCAGCGAATGGCCGCTCACCCTGGCCTTCGTTTTCCTGGCTCCGCTGATTGGAATGGTTTCGGCCTACGCCATGATGATCGCGGTTTACTGGCTGTTCCAGAATTCCAGCCCTTCGAAGATGGACAAATACTTTCGCAAACTGCAGTTACTCTCGGCCGCGGCCTTCAGCTTGTCGCACGGATCGAATGACGCGCAGAAGACAGCCGGGCTGATTACGGGGGTATTGTTCACCTCGCGGCTGGTTCCCGCGTTTGAGATTCCCAAGTGGGTGCTGCTGGCGTCGTACACGTCCATCGCGCTGGGGACGTTTAGCGGAGGCTGGCGCATCGTGCGCACGATGGGTGCGCGGCTCACGCGGCTGAAGCCCCGCAGCGGATTCTGCGCGGAAACCGGCGCCGCGTCCGCCGTGCTCCTGGCGACCCATCTGGGGCTCCCGGTCTCCACCACTCACGCCATCGCCGGCGCCATCGTGGGAGTAGGCAGCATCAACCGCCTCAAGGCGGTGCGTTGGGGAATTGCCACCAACATCGTCGGCGCGTGGGTGCTCACCATCCCGATGGCGTCGGTCATAGCCTGGCTGGCATTCTGGATGCTGCACCTCGCCGGCGGTGCGTAAACCCGCTTTTGCGAGGGGAGATGCAGCGCGAAGCCCCGGCCCGGCCGGCCCCAGCGATCCGGACGCCACACCAGCACCACATCCATCTCTCGGCGGCGTGCGGCCTCCAGCAGCTTCTCGCGGACTTGTCGCTGCGATGTGCGCCGCCGTCCACTGCTGGAGTTTGTCCCGCTCCAAACGTGCCTTGCGCCCGGACGATTTTAGTATCGCCCCTCCGCAGTGCTCCGCGGCCGCGCCCATTTCCGTGATCTATGGGTGGCCGTTAGGCCATGGGTGGTTCATCCGTGGCTAAATCGTACTTTCCTCTTTCGCTTTACGGAGTGGTCGAATCCGGGGCGGCGCGGCTGATGCGGACGCGCACGTCGCTGGAATTGTTGATCGAGAAAGCCGGCGGCGTGCTGGGGGCCGTAACCGCGACGAAATCGGCGCGGTGCACGTCTTCCAGGTAGAACGAAGCGCGCGGGTCCGCGGCTACCGGCTGGATCTCGACGTGGCTCAGTTCCACGTTCTTCATGTGGCGCAGAAAGAAGCCCTGCGAGGGCGTCGGGCCGAACATGCCCGGCTCGGGGTACTTGGTCTCGTCCTCGGGTACCTGAATCTTGGCCGAATCCGCCGCCGCGCCGCCCACGTGCTGCACGTAGATGTCCGAAAGCTTGACGTCTTCGATGGCGTAGCCGGGGATTCCGCTGAGGATGGAGCTGTAGCGCGAGGGGGTGTTGTAGGAGGTGAGGTTGTTGATGAGCACGCGGCGCAGCGTGCCGACCTTGGTGGTCTCTTTGGGCCCGCGCAGGCGCGCGCCCAGGCGCAGGAAGATGGGGCAGTTATTGATGTCGCGCATGGTGAGGTTGGTGACGGTGATGTCTTCCAGCAGGGCGCCGTCCACGGTCTCCAGCGCCAGTCCCCCGCAGCCCTCGAAGACGCAGTTGGAGATGGCGATATTGATGAATCCGCCGTTGGACTCGGTGCCGCACTTGATGCGGCCGGTCCCGCCGCCCCTCTTCTTAAAGGTGCCGTCGAGCACGGTGCCCAGCTCGTAGCAGCCGGTGACGTAGCAGTTGGCGATGGTGACGTTCTGGGTGGGCTTGGCATAGCCGAGCGCGAAGCTGCTCTTGGGGCAGATGGCGTCGTCCCAGGGGGAGTTGACGGTGCAGTTCGAAACGTGGACGTCCTTGCAGCAGTCGATGTCCATGCCGTCGCGGTCGGTGTCGATCTTGAGGTTGTCGATGGTGAGATTGTCGACGCCCGTAAGCAGCAGGCCAAAGTGGCCGCCCTTGAGAATCGAGAAGTCGCGGAGTATGACGTTGCGGCAGTTCTTGAGGCCGATGGCCTTGTTGCCGGCGCCGGCCTGCTCGGCGCGGTAGATCGGGTACCCGCCGCGGGCCGCGCGGCCCGCCCCGAAGCTGAGGCCCTTGCCCCAGATGAGCCCCGGTCCGGTGATTGAAAAGTCGCTGATGTTCTCGCCCCAGAGGAGCGAGTTGTGCCAATGGTTGTGGCCGTAGTCCTGGTAAGCTTCCCAGGCGGTGTTGGGCTCGGCGGCGTCGTAGGTTCCGCCCATGTAGCCGGTGGTCTGGCCGGGAAGCGGAGACTCCGCCGCGATGATGGCGGAGCCTTGCGAGAGGTAGAGGTCGACTTGGCTCTTGAGGCGGATGGAGAACGAGACATAGTTGCCTCTGGGGAAGACAACCGTCCCTCCGCCGGCGGCCGCGGCGGCTTCGATGGCCTTGTTGATGGCGGGCGAGTCGACCGTCTTGCCGTCGCCCGCAGCCCCGAAGGCGCGGACGTCGAAGAACATGGGCGTGGCGGGAGCGGCCGCACCGGTGCTCTGTGCGGCGGCGGGGAGCGCTGAGGCTGCTGACGCGGCGAGGCCCATGCCGGCGAGCTTCAGCAGGTCACGGCGCGCGGAATCAGGTGTATTCATAACGCCCGCCATGCTATCACAGCGCGGCCTGCGGGATGGTGTGTCGGGTGGCTAAATCATGGCTGACTGTTTGCGCAGCCGGTTCACCGCTTCTATCACCCGCTCCGCCGCGTAATCCACTTCTTCTTCGGTGGTGAATCTTCCCAATCCGAACCGCACCGAGGAGCGCGCTTCTTCCGCCGTCAACCCGATCGCCCGCAGCACGTGGCTGGCTTCCGCCGTGGCCGAACTGCACGCCGAGCCGGTGGACAGCGCGATCTCCGGCAGCGCCATCAACAACGTGTCCGCCCTCACCCAGCCGAATGTAAGATTCAAATTGCCGGGCAAGCGGCTGGCCAGCGCCCCATTCACCGTCGCCTGGTCCAGCGCCGCCAGCAGTTTCGCCTGCAACCGGTCGCGCAACCCGCCCACCAGCGCCGCTTCCTCCGCCATCTGGTCGCGGCACAGCGTGCAGGCTGCGCCGAACCCCACGATTCCCGGTACGTTCAGGGTTCCCGAGCGCATCCCCGATTCGTGCCCGCCGCCATCCATCTGCGCCGCCACCGGCGTTCGCCGCCGCACGTAGAGCGCGCCCACCCCCTTGGGCCCGTAAATTTTATGCGCGCTGAGGCTCATCAAATCGATCTGGTCGCGCTCCACGTCGATGGGAATTTTGCCCAGCGCCTGCGCCGCGTCGCAATGCAACAGCACTTCCTTTGCGCGGCAAATCCCTCCTATCTCGCGCACCGGCTGGATGGTCCCGATTTCGTTATTGGCATACATCACGCTCACCAGCACCGTGCGCGGCCCAATCGCCGCGCGCAGCCGGTCGAGATCGATCAGCCCGTCACGCCCCGCCGGCAGCACCGTCGCCTCGCATCCCTGCCGCGCCAGATGCGCGATCGGGTCCAGCACCGCGCGGTGCTCGGTCGCCAGCGTGACGATGTGATTGCCGCGCGCGCGGTTCGCCTCCATGGCACCCTTGATCGCCAGGTTGTTGGATTCGGTGGCCCCGCTGGTGAACACGATTTCGCGCGGCCCCGCTCCCGCCAGCGTGGCTACCCGCTTGCGCGCGAACTCCACCGCCTTTTCCGCCTCCCACCCAAAGCTGTGCGCGCGGCTGGCAGCGTTGCCGAACTTCCCCGCGAAGTAAGGCAGCATGGCTTCGAGCACCCGAGCATCGAGGGGGGTGGTGGCGTGGTAATCGAGATAGATGGGCTTGCGCACTTCGCGGGATCTCTGCGTCTCTGCGGTGAGATTTTCCCCTTCCTCTTCCAGCTTACTGCACGTACTTCCTTCTCACTCCCGGCCCCCACGGATCGTATCCCGCCGCGAAGCGCACCCGGTCTCCCACCGCCGGATGATCGTACAACCAGAACTCGATAAACGGGCTCGGGTTGGGATCGCTCAACGCCACTTCTCCCAATATCTGAAACGCCTGCGCCGCCACGTCGGGCGAATTCGGCACCAGCCCATGAATCACCTCCAGCCCGTAAACATCGGCATTGTGCTCCAGCACCCGGCTGAAGGAATTCAACATCGGCTCGGAAGCGAAACTGAAAACCGCGAACGCCAGCATCAGCACCGGCGCCGACGCCCAATCGCTCACCCCGCGAATTCGCCACGTTTCGCCCCAGCGCGCCAGCGCCCAATTCATGGCGTGGTAGCCCAGGAACAGAAACAGCAGAATCACGCCGCACGAAACGCCCATCGAAATCCAGTTGTGCCCCAATACGTAATGACCCATCTCGTGGCCGAAGACGAAGAGGATTTCGTCCGGCGTCATTTTTTGAATCGTCGTATCCCACACCACCACGCGCTTGGAAGCTCCCAACCCGGCCACATACGCGTTCAGCGAATTCAGCTTCGAGCTGGCATTCATTTCGAACATGCGGCTGGGCGGAATCTGCAAACCCCCGCGCGCCACCACGCGTTCGATCCGCGCCACCAGCGCCGGCTGGGTGGCTTCCAGCGGCGTGAAGTTGAAAAACATGGGCTCGATCAAAACCGGCGTGATGAACATGACGAAGATCACCATGGGGATGGCCGCCAGCCAGAAATAAAACCACCAGCGCCGCGGGCTGCGCCGGATGATTCCGTACAGCACCCACAGCAGAAAGCCGGTCAGCACCACCCCGATCATCTCGCCCTTGCCCCAATCCCGGAACCACGATCCCCAGCCTTGCACCGATTGTCCGTATTTCACCGCCAGCCGATGGTCCATCAGTTCGGCCGGCAGGCTCATCATGTCGATGGTCAACACCAGCAGCGTTCCGAAAATGTACGCCTGCGCGATGCGCCAGCGGCTGGCCGCTTCCGCCCAATCGCGGAAACGCGGCGCCAGGCGCCACGCCAGCACCACCGCCAGCACCAGGAATCCATACCCCACGCTCACGAAGTGCAGCCGGTTGCGCGCGTCGGAATAGGCGATGGCTTTGGCCAGCTTGTCGGGCGGCAGCGTGTAAGTGCGCTCCTGCCTCGGCGCATTTTGCGGAACGGGAACCGGCGGCGGCGGAGTTTGCGCGAAGCTTCCACGGGCGGCGGCGGCCGCGAACAGTAACATCATGACTCGGAGCATCCCCTCAATCTACAATGAAACCAGTGCCCGGCGTTTACGTTTCTTATCCCTTCTGCGCGCAGAAGTGCACCTATTGCAATTTCGCCTCGGGCGTTTTTCCGCGCGAGATCGAGCCGCGCTACCTGGCGGCGCTGCGCGCCGAAATCCTGGCGCACCGGTGGCAGTGGCGTCCCGAAACCGTCTACCTGGGCGGCGGCACGCCCAGCAGCCTCGAGCCCGAAGCCCTTGAATCGCTGCTCGCCTCGATTCCCGGGCGCCCCTGGCTGGAAGCTACCCTGGAAGCCGCCCCCGGCGGCATCACTCCCGCGAAAGCGCGCGCCTGGGAGCGGTCCGGCATCCATCGCGTCAGCCTGGGGGTGCAAAGCTTCGTCGAAGGGGAAATCCGCCGCACCGGCCGCAAACACACCGCCGAAATCGTGGCCGCCGAAATCCAAACTTTGGCCGGCGCCGGCATCCGCAATTGCAATATCGATCTCATCGCCGGCCTCTCCGGCCAGACCGAAGCAAGCTGGCGCCGCTCGCTCGAGTGGATCGAGCGCCTGGCGCCCGCGCACGTCTCCGTCTACATGCTGGAAGTCGACCAGGACAGCCGCCTCGGCCGGGAAATTCTGCTGGGCGGCGTGCGCTATGGAGCCGCCGGCGCGCCCTCCGACGATGCCACCGCGGCCTTCTACGAAATAGCCGTCGAGCGCCTCGCCGCCATGGGAATCGCGCGCTACGAAATTTCCAATTTCGCGCGCCCCGGCTTCGAATCGCGCCACAACCTGAAATACTGGCGGCTCGATCCCTACATCGGCTTCGGCGCGGACGCCCATTCCTTCGATGGCACAATGCGCCGCCGGAATCCCGAAACGGTCCAAGAGTATCTCCATCCCCAACCCGGCGAGCCGCCGTCCTGCGCCTCGTCCGCCGACGAACGCTTCTTCGTCGGTCTCCGCCTGATGCAAGGCATCCGCCCCACGCCCGCCGAGTGGCGCCGCTTCGACGAACCCATCCACCGTTTCCTGGATGCCGGCCTGCTCGAAGCCGCCGATGGAATCCTGCGCCTCACCAGCCGCGGCGTGTTGCTTTCCAACGAAGTTTTCCAGGAGTTTCTCACTACATGAACGCGATCGATCTACGCAGCGACACCGTCACCAAACCCACCGAAGAAATGCGCCGCGCCATGTTCGAAGCCGAAGTCGGCGACGACGTTTATGGCGAAGACCCCACCGTCAATCGCCTGGAGCGCCGCGCCGCCGAAATCGCCGGCAAGGAAGCCGCCCTCTTCGTGCCCACCGGAACCATGGGCAACACCATCGCGGTCAAACTGCTCACCGAGCACGGCCAGGAAGTGATCTGCGACGCGCGCGCCCACCTGCTGGATTACGAGCTTTCCATGGTCGCCTGGTTCAGCGGCTGCGTGGTCCGCGCCATCCCCACCGAAGACGGCATTCTCTCCTGGGACCGCATTCGCCCGCTGGTCAAGCCCGTCAATCCCTACTCCGCGCCCACCGGCCTGGTGGCCATCGAAAACACCCACAACATGTGGGGCGGCACCATCTACCCGCTCGAGGGCATTCGCGAAATCTGCCAGGGCGCGCACGCCCTGGGCGTTAAAGTCCACATGGATGGCGCGCGCATCTTCAACGCCGCCGCCGCTCTGGGCATCCCCGTCCGCGAAATCGCCGCCCCCGCCGATACCTTGATGTTCTGCCTCTCCAAAGGCCTGGGCGCGCCCGCCGGCTCCATTCTCGCCGGACCCGCCGCGCTCATCGCCAAGGGCCGTCTCTACCGCAAACGCCTGGGCGGCGGCATGCGCCAGGCCGGCGTGTTGGCGGCCGCCTGCCTCGTCGCGTTGGAGAAAATGCCGCGCCGCCTCTTCGACGATCACTGCAATGCCAAATTCCTGGCCGAAGGTCTTTCGCAAATTCCCGGCATCGCCGTCGATCCCGCCAAGGTCCAGACCAACATCGTGGTCTTCGATATCTCCGCCACCGGCCTGGCGCCCGCCGTCATCAGTGCGCGCCTCAAGGAACGCGGCGTGCTGCTCAACGGCATCAACGACCGGCAGATGCGCGCCGTGACGCATTACGACGCCGCCCGCGAAGCCTGCGCGCAAGCCGTGGCCGCCATGGCCGAAGCCGTGGCCCGTTAGATGCAAGCCTGACATTTACCGCCTCCGGCGAATTCATCATTCATCCTGGTAGACTGAGCGTGTACATGCAAAGTAAGTTGGTAAGGAGCAGGTTTATCCTGTTGCTGGGAAGCGCCTGTGTGGCGCTGGGGCAACAGTATTCGATTTCGACTGTAGCGGGCGGCGCGCCTCCCGCCACGCCTGCCGTCGCGCTGAACACCGCCGTCGGGCAGACGCAGCGCGTAACCGTGGATGCGGCGGGCAACGTTTATTTCAGCAGCGGCAACTGCGTCTTCAAACTTTCCGGCGCCACTCTCACGCTGCTCGCCGGCAACTCGCGCGCCGGCTTCTCGGGCGATGGCGGACCCGCCGTCAGCGCCCAGTTGAACGCCCCGCAAGGCCTCGCCGTCGATAAAGCCGGCAACGTTTATATCGCCGATTCGCTCAACCAGCGCGTCCGCATCGTCACCCCCAACGGCATCGTCAATACCTTCGCCGGCAACGGCCAGATCGGCTACATCAACGCCACCGGCGATGGAGGCCCAGCCAACCAGGCGCAGCTCTATCTGCCCTCCGGCGTGGCCGTCGATTCCGCGGGCGACGTCTTCATCGCCGATACCGCGCACAACCAGATCCGCGAAGTCACCGGCGGCATTATCACCACCATCGTCGGCGATGGTTACCCGGCTTTCTTCGGCGATCCCACCACCACCACCGTCGAGGGCATAACCACCACCACACCCTCCCCCGCCGTCTCCGCGGAATTGAACCACCCCGAAGATGTCTTCGTGGATACCTCCGGCAACGTCTACATCGCCGATACCGCCAACGGCGCCATCCGCATGGTCAACACCAGCGGCAACATCAACACCGTGGTCGGCGCTCCCGCCACCGCCGGCATCGGTTACTCCGGCGATGGCGGCGCGGCCGCATCCGCCGGCCTCATCGAACCCTACAGCGTGGTGATCGACGGCACCGGCCAGATCTATATCGCCGAGCGCGCCGATGCCCGCATCCGCATGGTCAATAGCAAGGGCATCATCAACACCATCGTCGGCATCGGCAACGGGGGCTTCGCCGGCGATGGAGGCCCCGCCACCAAAGCGGAAGTCAACCTGCCGACGGGCGTCGCGCTGGATTCTTCCAGCAATATCTACATCGCCGATTCCGCCAATTGCCGCATCCGCAAAGTTGCCGGCGGCACCATCGCCAGCATTGCCGGCAATGGCGGATTCAGCTATTCGGGCGACGGCGGAAAAGCCACCAGCGCGCAATTCTACGCTCCGCAAGGCGTGGCCGTGGATGGCGCCGGCAATCTCTACATCGCCGATACCGCCAATAACGTGGTGCGCAAAGTCGCCTCCAACGGAACCGTTTCCACGCTCGCCGGCAACGGCACTCTGGGCAACGGCGGCGATGGCGGCGCCGCCACCAGCGCCCAGTTGAACGGCCCGCAAGGCGTAGCCGTGGATTCTTCCGGCAATGTCTACATCGCCGATTCCGGCAACTCGCGCGTGCGCAAAGTTACCGCCGCCGGCACTATCGGCGCCTATGCCGGCACCGGCGCCGCGGGGTTCGGGGGCGATGACGGCGCCGCCGCCAGCGCGCAACTGAATTCGCCCACCGGCGTGGCCGTGGACAGCGCCGGCAACCTCTATATCGCCGATTTTGAGAATAGCGTGATCCGCAAGGTGACCGCCGCGGGCGCCATCAGCACCATCGCGGGCGTCGGACCCAACGAAGGGTATTCCGGAGATGGCGGCCCGGCCACCAAGGCGCTTTTGAACTTCCCGGAAAGCGTAGCCGTGGATAGCGCCGGCAACGTCTACATCGCCGACCAGATGAACTGCCGCGTCCGCATGGTGACCGCCTCCGGCGTGATCAGCACCATCGCGGGAACCGGCAGCGCCGGTTACTCCGGCGATGGCGGCCCGGCCATCGGCGCCGCCATGACGCCCGTCGGAATCGCCGCCGATTCCGCCGGCAGCGTTTATGTGAGCGATGGCGGTTCGCGCGTGCGTAGATTCTTTCCCGGCGGCGGAATCCTCGCCATCGCCGGCAATGGCGCGCAGGGTTATACGGGCGACGGCGGCATCGCCACCAGCGCCTCGCTCAACGCGCCCAACGGTCTCGCCGTGGATTCCAAAGGCGATGTCTTCGTCGCCGATACCAACAACAACGCCATCCGCGAACTGGTCTTTGCCGGCAGCGGCAATCTCACCATCGCCGCCGTGACCAATGGAGCTACCAACCTCACCGGCGCGATCTCCGCGGGAGAGGTTCTGGTGCTCTACGGCGCGGGTCTCGGACCCTCCGGCGTGGCCACCAATTCCCCCAACGCGAACGGCGTTTATGGCGCCAGCGTGGGCGGCGTCACGGTTTACGTCGACGGCATCCCCGCGCCCATTCTGTATAGTTCCGCCGGCCAGGTTTCCATCTTGGTTCCCTTCGGCGTGCAAGGTTCGCAAGCGCAGATCTACGTCTCTTACAACGGCCAGAGCTCCGTGCCCGTAACCGTGCAGGTGGCGCCGGCCACGCCTTCCCTGTTCACCCTGAACTACTCCGGCTCCGGCCAGGTGGCCGCCATCAATCAGGATGCCACCGGCACGGTGAATGGCCCCGCGAACCCCGCTTCCTCGGGCGAATACGTGTCGCTCTACGGCACGGGCGGCGGAGCGTTGCAGATCGCCCCCACCGATGGCCTCATCGCCAGCGGACCGGACTATCTGTCCCTGCCCGTCAGCGCCAGCATCAACGGCATAGTCGCTCCGGTAAGTTACGCCGGCGCGGCGCCCGGCAGCCCCTACGGCGTCATGCAGGTGAACGTGCAAATCCCCCCCGGCCTGAGCGCCGGCCCGCAGCCCCTGCTGGTAACCGTCGGCGGCGTCTCCACGCAGCCCGGCGTCACCATTTCCGTATCGGGGAAGTAACTTGAACCAATAAGGCCCGCCGAATTGCCTCGCGGATTCTTTCCTCCGTCGGCGGGTGAACTTTTAGCCGCACAACACCGGCGGTGCGCTCCGGCGGAAAACGAATCACGTTGGCGAAGTCGGCATCCAAAGTGACCAGGACCCGGTTGTTTTCAGTGGCGAAGCGTATGACTTCTTCGTCCGGGGCGCCTGAGAGCCCAACTTCCGTGACGGCGCAGGCGTCGTAACCGTTGGATCTCAGCAGCAAGGCGTGCTGCGGCGAATTCTCGTCCAGAAAAAGCTTCACTGGTTCGCCAGTACGATTTCGTCCGCGGCCAGACGAGCGGCATATTCCAGACTGGCCCGGATATGTTCCGGCTTGAGCTGTGGGTACGCCGCAAGAATGTCCTGGCTGGTCTCTCCCGCCGCAAGCTTCTCCAGAATCAAGTAGACCGGAATGCGGGTTCCCTTGAGGCAAGGTTTACCCATCATGACGCCGGTTCGGGCCTCAATATGTTCCGGGAAATCCATCGTCTTCAACTTTAGCAGATGAGCGTGACAAAGGCGCCCGCCCTCGACAGTCCCGCAAGTGATAAGCTGACAGCCATGCCGACCCTCCAGCCGCCGGTCCTGCCCGCTTGCGCCAATTGCGTCACTTCCGTGCAGCCCGCCGCGGGAGCCGCGCCGCCGCAGACGCCCTCGAGTATGCTCCGCTCCAGCGATGGCAAACTGCGCATCGATATGCCCAACACCACCGTCATCACCAATCCGGCGGCCCAGCAGGCTATCGTGCTCGATCATCTCACCAAACAGGCGCAGATTCTTCCGCTGCAAATGCAGCCGCCGCAAATTCCGCAACCGCCCGTGCCGCCGGCGGGAGCTCCGCAGCCCGGCGCGCCTAAGATGCCGTCGGTTACCGTGCAGGATCTGGGAAAAAGTTTAATCGAGGGCCACCCCGTGGAGGGTAAGCGATTCACCGCGCAGCCGCCCGCGCTTCCGCAAGCGCCGCAGGTTCCGGGCGCGCCGAACGCTCCGCAGGTTCCGCAAGCGCCTCCCGCTCCCACCATTTCCGAAGTCTGGACCAGCACCCATTTCAAGATGCCCGTGCTTACGAAAATTACCACCCCCGGTGGAGTGCAGACCACTTACTGCAAACCGTCGGCCGCGGCCGAACCCGATCCATCGTTATTTCAGGTCCCGCCGGGCTACAAAGTGGTGACTCTCAAGCCCCCGTCTTCCTGACTGGCGGCGCGCTACTTTTTCGCCGGTCCATACAGCACCCGCCCGCTGCGCTCGGCCGTCACTTTCTCATCGCGCAGCACCAGCCTCCCATTCACGATCACGTCCCGCACTCCCACCGAGTATTGATGCGGTTTCTCGTAAGTCGCGCGGTCGCCAATCCGCGCCGCGTCGAACACCACCACATCGGCTTTCATTCCCGGCCGCAGCAGCCCGCGGTCCCACAGTTTCAAGCGTTGCGCCGGGAATCCGGACATGCGCCGCACCGCCTCCTCCAGGGTGAGTACGTGCTGCTCCCGCACGTACACTCCCAGCACCCGCGCGAACGTTCCATAACTGCGCGGGTGCGGCGAGGCCTGCCCGAACACGGGAATCTCGCCGTCCGACGCGATCATGGTGTACGGCGAGCGCAGAATCCGCACCACGTCGTCTTCGCCGATGGCGTGATAAATCGCCGAGCAGCCGCCCTTTTTCTGCAGCTCGATGGCCGTATCGGCGGCGTTCTCCACGGTCGGCTCCGCGCCGCGCTCGCGCGTGATCTCCGCCAGGTTCTTGCCCGCCAGCGTACGGTCGAATCCGCAGCTCGCGATCGCGATATTCTTCGGGTCGCCGCCGCCCCGGTCGAACCGGATGTTTTCGATAATCGCCGCGCGGATGCGCGCGCGCTGCTCGGGCGCGTTCAGCCGTTCCACCGTGGCCTTCTGCCCGCCCTCCAGCGCCCACTGCGGAAACAGCGCCGAGATGCCCGTGCTCGAGGCCGTATAAGGATATTGGTCGATGGTCACGTCCACGCTGCGCGCCCGCGCTTCCTCCACCAGCTTGAGCGATTCCACGCTGGCGCCCCAGTTCTGCCGGCCGATGATTTTGTGATGCGTGATCTGCGCCGGCAACCCTCCCTCTTCGCCGATCCGGATGGTCTCGCGCACGCTGTCCAGCACGTGCCCCGCTTCGTCGCGCATGTGCGAGATGTGAATCCCGCCCATCCGCCCCACCACCCTGGCGATCTCGATCACCTCTTCGGTGGGCGTGAAATTGCCGGGAACGTAATACAAACCCGTGGAAAGCCCGAACGCCCCGTCGCGCATCGCCTGCTCCGCCAGGGTTTTCATCTTCTCGATTTCTTCCGCGGTGGCTTTGCGGTTCGCCAGTCCCACCACCCGCTCGCGGATGGTGCCCTGCCCCACCATGGTGGCGAAGTTAATCGAGATGGGCGTTTTCGCGATCTGCTCCAGAAACGGCGCGAGCGGCAGCGGCGAGCTTCCATCCGGACCTTCCACAATCGTGGTCACGCCTTCGCGCAAGTAATTCTCCGCCGTGGGCGTCTGAAAAATGCCGCGCCGTCCGTGCGAGTGGATGTCGATGAATCCCGGCGCCACCACCAACCCGCGCCCGTCGATCCGCACCGCCGCCGGCGCGCCGGGGAGCAATCCCACCGCCAGGATGCTGTCGCCCTTGATCCCCACGTCCGCCGCGAACCATGGGCCGCCCGTGCCGTCGATCACCCTGGCGCCTTCGATCAATATGTCGAACTGTTCCGCCTGGCCCCACACTCCCCAAGCCAGCAGAAAGAAACACGCCGCTGTGCGCATGGGGTGATTGTACCCTGGTCCGGAGCCGCTCTGCGGGCATCCGTGACCCCATTTCCCGCTGAATCGGTTAGCGCTGCGGCGGCTGCCAACCGCCGCGCAGGATGGCATCCTGCCCCACCTGTCCCGCGGAAACAATCCCCGTTTGTCCGGCGTCCAACCTCCATGCTGCTGGATCTCCGCTACGCCCTCCGCGGCCTGGCGCGCAATCCCCTCTTCGCCTTGAGCGCCATCGCCGCCATCGCCATCGGCATCGGCGCCAGCGCCGCCGTCTTCAGCGTCGTGGACCGCATCCTCTTCCGCCCGCTGCCCTATGCGAGCGAGAATTCGCTGGTCTCGGTTGGCATGATGGCGCCGCTCGATACCAACGAATTTATGTTCGCGTCGGAATACTTCGATCTGCGCCGCAATCCCGGCCCTTTCGCCGCCGTCACTTCTTTCCAGGCGGGCGCGCTGGCGGTGGATGTCACGGAACAGAATCCCGTTCGCCTGCAAGCTCTGCGCGTGGAGGCCAATTTCCTCGATACCCTGGGCATCCGCCTGTTTCACGGCCGCGGCTTCACCGCCGCGCAAGACCGCCCCAACGGCCCGCGCGTCGCGCTGCTCTCCTACGGCGTCTGGCGCAGCCGTTTTGCCGCCGATCCCCGCGCGCTCGGCCGCACCTTGACGATCGATGGCGCCCCCACCGTAATCGCAGGCGTCCTGCCGCCGGATTTCGAAACCCCCACGCCGGCGCACGCCGACCTGCTGCTGCCCGAAGCGCTGGATGAAGCGCGCGAGCGGCAGGGCCGCGCCTTGCGCGTTTTCGCGCGCCTCAAACCGGGCGTCACGCCGCGCCAGGCCCTGGCGCAGCTCGGCCCGCACCTGGCCCGCGCCATGGAAACCGTGCCGCCGCGATTTCGCAAGGAAGTTTCCCTGCGCGTCCGCCCCATTCGCGACCGCCAGACCGGCGACGCGCGGCGCGCCTCCGAAGCCTTATTCGGCGCGGTCCTGGCCGTGCTTCTGATCGCCTGCGCCAACGTCGCCAATCTGCTGCTCGCCCGCGCCGTGGGCCGCGAACGCGAAATGGCCGTCCGCACCGCCTTGGGCGCGTCCCGCGCGCGGCTCATCCGCCAGGCGCTCACCGAAAGTCTCCTGCTCGCGTTGGCGGGCGGCGCGGCCGGCTGCGCGCTGGCGGCGCTGCTGCTGCGGTCGTTCGTCGCCATCGCGCCCGGAGGACTGCCGCATTTGGACCAGGCCGCCATCGATCCGCGCGTACTCTGGTTCGCGGTGGGCCTGTCGCTGGCCTCCGGCCTGCTCTTCGGACTGGCGCCCGCGCTGCGCCGGCCGCCGGGTGTGCCGCTGGCCGGCGCGCGCTTCACCGGCCCGTCCGGAGGCGGTCTCCGCTCGCTATTGGTGGCCGCGCAGATCGGCGCATCCGTGGTGCTGCTCACCGCCGCCGGCCTCTTGCTGCGCAGTTTATGGAACCTCGAGAAACTGCCAACCGGCATCCAGCCCGATCACGTCATCACCGCGCGCTTCACTTTGGGCAGCCATCGCTACCAGCGCGAAAGCGACCAGATCGCTTTCTTCAACGAACTGGAGCGGCGCCTGGCGCTGGTGCCCGGCGCGGAATCCGTGGCCATCGGCGATTCCATTCCCCCCAGCGGCGCAACCCGCTTCCGTCTGCTCGCCGCGGTCTGGATCGAAGGCGCGCCGCCGCGTCCCGAAGGCACCGGCGGCACCGTCACATGGCGCTATGTGAGCCCCGGCTACTTCGGCGCGCTCGGCATCCCCATCGTTCGCGGCCGCGGCTTTACCGGGGAAGACCGCGCTCCCAACCGTTATGCCGTGGTCGTCAGCCAAACCCTGGCGCGCCGCCTTTTTCCCGATGGCGACGCCCTCGGCCGGCGCATTCTGCGCGATCCGGATGGCGAGTGGTTCACCATCGTGGGCATCGCCGCGGACGTCAAGAACAACCCATCCCTGCGCCCCGATCCCGAATATTACCTGCTGCGCAAGAGCGTGCCCGACCTCGTCTTTCACCGTCCGGAGCCGCCCACCGGCTGGCGCGCCGCTGCCGCCGTGGTGCGCACCAGTCTGGACCCGCGCCTGGTGGCAACCGCGCTGCGCCAGGTGGTCGCCTCCATCGATGGCACGCTGCCCGTGGAGATCGAAACCATGCGCCGGCGCATCGAAGATACCCACGCGCGCCCGCGCTTCGACGCCTTCCTGCTGGCGTTCTTCGCGGCCATTGCTCTGGCCCTGGCCGCCCTCGGTATATTCGGCGTGATGTCGTTCCTGGTGGCGCAGCGCACCCGCGAGTTCGGCGTGCGCATGGCATTGGGCGCCACCCCCGCGGCCATCCTGCGCGCCGCCCTGGCGCAAGCCGCGCGCTGGGTGGCCGGCGGCCTGGTTCTGGGCGCGGCCGGATCGGCCGCCGCTACCGTGTGGCTGCGGTCCATGTTATTTCAGGTGGCGCCTTTCGACCCCGCCACCGTCGCCATGGCGCTCGCGGCCTTGGCCGCGGTCGCTCTCCTCGCCGCCGCCGGCCCCGCCCGCCGCGCCGCGCGCCTGAATCCCATGGCAACCCTGCGCGAGGAATAGTGGGGCAGGATGGCATCCTGCGCGCCGGTTGTTAACCGGCCGTGCCGCAGGCGGGTTGCCAACCCGCCGCAGGTTAGTTCCCGTTATACGTTCCGCAACGAGAATTCTGTTCCCGTTGTGTTGGCAAGTCCAGTCGATTCAACAGCCCACCGCCATTCTGGCTTCTGGCCCCTGACTTCCCCGACTCCCATATCCCGCAGGGATATCAAGGGCGCAGCCCTTGGCTAGTAGGCTGATTCCAAAACAATATATCAATAACTAG
>Ga0181530_10000472_pt1 | contig 51568 bp, 33 predicted proteins | sample PEATcosm2014_Bin_42_FD_119769 | JGI IMG/M metagenome (GOLD analysis project Ga0181530, IMG submission 119769) | Peatland microbial communities from MTU Mesocosm Facility, Houghton, MI, USA - PEATcosm2014_Bin10_60_metaG | ecosystem: Environmental > Terrestrial > Soil > Wetlands > Peat | place...
GGTCTGGCTGGCTGTCGCCGGCGAGGGGCTGTTCTTTTTCCATCCCCTCTTGTGGCTGGCGCGCCGCGAATGGCGTCTGACCCAGGAAATGGCCTGCGACGAAATGGCGGTGCGCCTGACGCGGGTGCCCGCGTCCACTTATGGCGAGATGCTGGTCGGCGTTGCCGCCCTCAAGCTCTCCAGCCGCCTCGAACCGATTTTGGTCACCCTGGGGCTGACCGAAACAAAGGAAATGTTAGCCCGAAGATTAAACGCCATGAAACTCATCAAACTAAATTCCACCAAAGCGATGGTTCTGGCCACCGCCGCCATCCTCGTTGTCGCTGCCGCCGCCGTGCTGCCCTGGCGCCTCGTCGCCCAGCCTGCGCCTCCGGCCGACGCCACCTCTCCATCTACGAATGTCGGTCAATCGCCCGGAGCCGGGATACCCGAACCTCCGGCGGCGCGCGGGGGTGGATACCGTGGTGTGTTGGGGGCTTGGGGAGGCGGGGGAGGGGCCTTCGGCGGGGGGGGTGGATACGCCTCTACCACTGTGATAACGAATGACAGCGGGAGCAACACGACGGTTAGCGCTTTCGCCGGCGGCGGAGTTGGCGGTATTAGAAGAGGCGGGATGGGAGGCTTCACTCCGCCCCCGACACCGGCGACTCCTCCAACCAATGTCGCGGCCGCGCGCTTCGAGGCTACCGTTTATGAGCTTGAAATCCCCGAAAACCGCATCGCCGACCTCGATGCCGACCACCTCGAAGGCAGCGCCGCCACCCCGCAGGCCCTGGCCACGGCGCTCGGCGCGTTTGGCACGCCAAAGATTCTCTACAAGGTGGATCAGATCGTGAACCTCTATGGGGAGAACATCAGCCTGGGCACCCAGGTGCCTTTGATTACCGGCGCGCTCGATGATGGCAGCGGGAAACCGCACAATCTGATTTCATACACGTCTGTCGGCCTCGTCACCCGAATCTCCGCCGCTCCATCCAACGCCATCAAACCGCCTGTGCCGCATGTGCAGTTGAACTTCCTCTTGTCCGTGCTGGCCGACAGCGACGTGCCGATTTCCGACACGGTCAACGGCAAGAACATCCGCAGCGTCCAACTCAGCCAGAGTGGCACCCCAACATTCGGGAAACCGACCGTTCTGGTCACCGTCAACGCCGCCGATGCCAATGCGAAAACCCGCCCTGTCGCCTACATCGTGCGCTACCTATTTACCCAGGCTACACCATAGGTGCTTCCACGAAGAGCGTTCGGCGGGACGCCGAACGCGGCGGGCGGGACGCCCGCGCTCCCCAAATATCCGTAATCGCCGGTTTGGCAGCGCGGGTATAGTAGGCGAATACGTGGCCGGCGAGTGCGCCGGCCACGACATCCCGATTCGGAATCGGGACGTGTGCTCCCAATCCGCAATCCCAGGAAAAACTCATTAACCGCAAAGAACGCAAGGAGCCCAAAGAGAAACATCCGGCATGTTCCAATAGGAGGGAATCTCCAATCCCAACGCCGCGCGAAGTTGCGGCTGCGGCAAGTCCTTCGCCGCGGAACAGGCCCGGGCCATCCGCGCCCGATTGGTTTAGCAAATTCTGCTAATATATTCGCAATTTATAGCTATATCAGCCTGCTCCGGGAAGTTACAATATAAAACGAGAAAGAACTTGACCTGAATTGCCAGACGGCTAGACTACACCTTACATAAAAAAGGAGACTTCAAATATGAAACACAAAATGGATCGCCGGCATTTTCTAAGAGCCTCCGCGTTGGCGGGCGGAGCGGCTCTGGCGCTCAATCGCCTGCCCTTCGTCAACCAGGCGCGGGCCGCCAGTTCCCTCCCGTATGCAACTCCACCGCTCTCGACGACCAGCCCGGTTTCTCTCGTCACCGGCGGAGACCACGTTGACAACATCTTTCAGGCGCTCCAGCCGTTCAAGAAGCAGATTGCCGCTGCCATCGGCAACCGCCCCGTTCTGATCAAACCCAACTGCGTGAGCCACGGCAGCACGGCGCTGGCGGACACGCCGGTTCAATGCATCGAGGGGATTCTGGAGTTCTTGAAGTCCATCGGGAAAACCGACGTCACCGTCGCCGAGAATTGTCCCGGCGGCCTGCTGATGACGGCATTTTCAAACGACGGCTATTTTGCCCTGCTCAAGAAGTACCCCGTCCGCTTCAAGGATATCAGCCAGGAAGGCTCCCGGCCGTTCCTGGTTTGGAATTCGGGGATGAGCGCGGGGGTGGGGACATCCTCATACCGTTCTGCCACCAATCCGAGCGATGGGGTTCTGATCGCAAAGATGCTGCTTAAACCCCGGAAGTACTTCGTCATTTCGGCTTGCCGGCCCAAGACACACAATTACCAGATAGCGACGTTGAGCTACAAGAACATGGGGATGGGTTCGGCGTTGGAGAATCAGACCATATACACCCCGGGCCAAAGCGGTTGGACGGACGTAAAGCAACACATGCATTGGGTGGCGACAAATGCGGGCAGCAGCGCGGTGTACACCAGCGGATGCCAGGACCTCTGTGACACTCTCTACATGCTGGCGCCCATGTTGGGGCCGGACATGTCGGTGATTGACGCTTACCAGGGCATGGAGGGCAGCGGACCGACAGGTGGAACGGCGGTCAACCAGCAGGCCGCGATTGCCGGCCTGGATTGGCTTGCCGTGGACCGCGTCGCCGTCGAGATCATGAACGTCGCCACAGCCATCACCAACGTCCTCGTCAACGGTCAACCGAGTGACCCCACCGCATACGTCTACAATAACGGCAATACCCCAACGCAGCAGTGGCCGTGGCCGATGTACCCCGCCGCCCTCAATTACTGCGGCCAGGCCGGCTATGGCCAGTATGATCTGAGCCTGATTGACGTGCTGGGGCCGGCGCCCAGCACTCTGCAAGCAGCCCTCCCCACTCAACACGCCGCCAGCGGCAACGCCGGTCTGGATTACTACCAACTCCACCCCAGCATCGCGGAGGAGTTGGTCGTTGGCTATGGAGTGCGAAATCCACAGAATCCAGTCAATGCGTGAATGAAAGAGACTTTCATTCTCCCCACATTATTCAAAGAAAGTGTAACGCCATGAAGAACTCAGCAAACCGTCTTCTCCAGCCCGTCCAGTGGATCAGCCCATTGGCCGCGATCCTCGTTGCGGTGTCGTTGTGCCCGGCCGCGCGCGCGCAACTCAACATAGCCTCCACCGCGACCTTTGGCGACGTTGGCCTCAGAACTCAGCCGCCCGGCATGGGGCCGAACGACATCGGGGTCACTAACACCGCGGGAATCACCGTCAACGAAACGATGATCAATAACGGCGTTTTTAACAACGAGGCCAACGGGTTTGACACCGACACGCTGCCTTCCGGGGAACCCGGGAACACATTCATTGTGGGCGGCAGCTCCTGCGGTTACATCGTGACCAATCTTTTTGTGCCGCTTTACCCCGGCGGCTCGGACTCCGGCACATGGACCGTTGGCGACGGCAGCGTGTACGATGCCCCCAATCGCCCCATTACCGTCAGCCAGCCGTGGAACGTCAACTTCTATCAGATTTCAGGAACCGCCAACTCAAGCGGGTTGGGGAGCAACGCAACCTTGATCGCCACCTATCAAACGCAGGCGGGCATGATGACCAACGCCGGCGACTGGTTAAGCTTCAGCAACATCCAGGTGTTTTTGGCCCCCAACACGACCAACGCATGGACCATTTCCATAACCACCAACGGGGCCGGTTACAACACGCTGGCCCTGATCTCCAACAACCCTTCCACATCGCCCATTTTGGCCAATTCCCGCCCCATTATTATTGCCGGGCCTCAATATGTGGCCGTTGGCGGCGCCACCGCTCTCCTCACTTATGGCGTCACAAACGGCGGCTCCGCCTGGAATGTCAACGGCGTTCCCATTACCAACTACGCAAATGCGTTCTCCCTCGGAATCCAAACCAATTTTGCCCCCGGCCTCTTCAGCGCCAACCCTTATTCGTGCTTCATGATATCGAACATCCTCACCGGCGGGACCAACAACTGGACCTTCAACGCCGCCGGGTCGGGCAGCTCCGTCGCTCCGTACGGCGTCAATGGTTATTGGGAGGCGAACTACGGCGCCGGCTATACCCGGACTCTCGGCTCCGATGCTCAAGCGCCGGTGACCACCGTGACCGCCGTTCCGGGCGGCGCCCCCGGCTCCGTCATCAAGTCAAGCTTGACAGTCAAGAACATCACATCCGCCGATCTCGGTTCCTACCATTTTGTCATCACCAATTCACCGAACGGGACCTCTCTATGTTATGCGACCTCCGCTGTGGCAACAATTACGGCGGTCGTCCCTGCCGCCAACAGTTTCGCCGCCGCCGTCACCAATCTAGGCGCCGTGGCGTATTGGCCGCTGGATGAAACGGTGGATCCTTCCACCTTGCATGCCTGGGCTTACGATATCGTCGGCGGGCATAATGGCTTCTACGGGGTCAATGCCAACAATGGCGGTGGCAACGCCCCGGACGCTTACGCCCCGGTTGCCGGCCCGGGGAATGCCGGCTTCGCCGGCCTGACCGCCAAAGGCGCCCTGAGCGCGGGGATGTACACCAATCTCCCTTACAATACGCCTCCTCCGGGCACAAACAACTGTCCGTACCAATACGTCGTCGTCTCCAACGCTCCGACCTTTTCGGGCACCAACGTGACCATCCTGGGCTGGATTTGGCCCAATTACAACTCGGCGGGCTTGGAGGCCGGCGGCAACGCCGGGATTTTGATGCAGCGCAGCAGCGTGTTCGGGGCCACCCAAACCGACGGCATCCAGTACGCCAACAGCAGTAATAATATAGGGTACCATTGGGATAACGACACTTCCGCCACCTATAATTACAACGCCGGTCCGGCAATCCCCAACCAATCCTGGTCTCTCATCGCGCTGGTCATTTCACCGTCGAACACTGTGTTCTATGTATGCAACACCAACACCGGCATCGCTACCAACATGACAACCCTTGCCCATACCGCCCAGGCCTGGGGCAGCGGCATGGAAATTGGCGCGGACCTGTACAATAATCCCGGCCGCACTTTTCAAGGCCTCCTCTCTTCATGGGCGATGTTTCCCAGTTCGCTCACCGCCTCGAACATCGAGACTCTCTTCAACGCCGGCGTGGCGCTGGGGGCGCCCGTGATTACCACTGAGCCTGCCCCTGTAACCGTTAATCCCGGCGGCGCCGCCGCGGTGTTCACGGTCAACGCCATCAGCCCAATAACACTCTATTACCAGTGGGAGGCGGGGGCGGTGGGCAGCGGCGTCTATACCAACCTCTCGAATAGCGGAAACATCTCCGGGGCCACCAGCCCGACTCTGACCATCACCGATCCGGGGGAGGGGAACCAGGCCGAGTACATTGTGGTTATCATGGATTCGGCGGGCCATGTCGTCGCCAGTTACCCGGTAACCTTGACCGCGCTGAGCTTGAGCACAGTGACTTGGGAGGAAGCCGGGCAGGGGGGGATTGTCACCGCCGTGGCGGCCTCGCCCGATGGCAACTGGATTGCCTCGGGCAGCGATGATGCCACTGCCAAGATATGGCGGACCAGCGATCATGGCCTGCAATGCACGCTGGCTGCGACCGGTCTTCACCACGTCACCTCGCTGGCTTTCGGGCCTGTCGGCACCAATATCATCGCCGCGGGCTATTACGACGGCTCCATCCGGCTGTGGAATACCACCAATGGCGCTCTGGTTCGCACTTTCACACCGTGTTCCGGCAAAGTCACCTCCATGGCCTTCTCGCCCAGCGGCCAGCAACTTGCCATCGGCAGCGGGGATTGGCTCACTCGAATAATGAGCCTTTCCAGCGGCACGGTTCTTACCAACACCAACGTCAGTGTTAACACCACCAACGGCACGGTTTACAATTACGGGGTGGTGCGCAGCGTGGCCTATTCTCCGAATGGCTCCCTGCTGGCGGTCGCCGGCGAAGACACGAATTGGTATAAGACTATCTATGTGCTCAACGGCACTACGTGGGCCGTCGTCGCCAACCTCATCCAAGGTTCCAATGTCCCCCCGCCGGCTGCAGGCCCATATTCCACCCCGATTTCCAATTCTGTCACCTCCCTGGCTTTTTCGCCCGATGGCGCCACCCTGGCTTCCGGCTGCCTGGATCAGACCATCTGTTTTTGGTCCACCGCGAACTGGGCGTTGCAAAGTACTGTGACCAACAGCACCGGGCAGGGGATCACCTCGCTGGCCTATGACCCCAACGGCCAGACCCTGTTCGCCGGCGATCAGGGCGGCGTCATCACGCCCTGGACGGTCTCGACAGGCTTGAGCGCCTACCCAAGTTGGCCTGCTCACACAGGCCCGGTTTGGTCTCTGGCGTGCAGCGTTGACGGCGCCAAGCTGGTATCCGGCGGCGACGACCACATAGTCCAGCTTTGGCAAACTGCCAATGGAGCGTGGGTGACGAATCTCACCAGCCACACGGCAATGGCAACCAAGACTTGCTTTGCACCGGACGGCTCGTTGGTTGCCTCCGCGGGCAACGACGCTTCCCTGCGGCTCTGGGAGGCGCAAACAGGCGCCCCAGGCTATGTCCTGCTCCCCCACACCAACCAAGTCAGCGCGCTGGCCTTCTCGCCGGACGCCACCTTCCTGGTTTCCGGCGGCGGATGCTCGGACAACGATATATGCCTCTGGAGTTGTTCCAATGGCACATTGCTCCAAGACACTCCCATACTTACCATCCCCTCACTTTTCACAAATGGTGTGACGGCGCTGGCCGTTTCGCCGGATACGAGACTGATTGCCTCGGCGGGAGACAGATATGAACAAATCATCAGAATCTGGAACCGGTTCACCGACAGTCTGAGCTATACCTTCGCCGGCCACGCCAACGGCACGTCGGTGCTGGCTTTTTCCCCAACCGGACGATACCTGGCCTCGGGCGGTATGTTTTACAGCGGCGCCATCAACCTGTGGGATTTGACCAACAACAACCTTGCGTTCTCTTTTAACGGCCACACCTGCACCGTTGTATCCATCTCCTTCAACCCGACCGGCACTTTGCTGGCCTCGGCGGGGCAGAACGACGGCCAGGTCTGCGTCTGGACCAACGGCGGTGTCGCGACGCCGATTTGGTCGAACATCATGTCCGCGGGGGCGCGGGCGGTCGCTTTCTCGCCGGACGGCACGCTGCTGGTTGCGGGCGGCTCCGACTCCATCCAGATGTGGCTCACCTCGGACTTGTGGGAAGGGCCGGTTTGGACTTGCACCACCGAGACGGTCGGAATCAACTCCCTGGGCTTCTCGCCCAACGGCACGTTCCTGACCTTTGGCCGCGAAGACGGCACGGTGGGCCGGATGTGGAACCCGGCGGCCGCGCCGGTCCAGTTGTGGCTGGGCGCCACGCAGGCGGGCCGGTTCACCATCGCCAATCCGTCCTACAGTCCGTTCCTCACGGTCCAAACCTCCTCCAACCTCTCGCAATGGAACACGCTTACCAACCTTGTCGCGGCTACAAACTTGGTCCAAGTGACCGATCCCGCGCCGCCGCCGAAAGGCCGGTTCTATCGCGTCGCCACGCCCGAATGAGAACCGGGCCGGAGGCAAGGGCGGACAGAAGCTGCTTTCGACTGATGCAAGCCGTTGTGGCGGCGGCATGGCTCTGCGGGGCGCGCGACTCGCGGGCGGCTTCTCCCGCGGCCGGCGTGGAGGGATTCTACATTGGAACCTATACCACCGAAGTCTCCGGGAGCACCAGCAAGGGCATTTACCAGGCGAGCCTGAATCTGGCGGCCGGGACGCTCGGTCCGACCAACCTCGCCGCAACCATCCCCGACGCCTCCTTTGAGGCGATGCACCCGAACCACAAGTTTTTGTACGCGGTCAGTGAAACCGGGAATTATGTCGCTGCCTATTCCATCAACCCAACCACCAGGAACCTGACCTTCCTCAACCAGATTTCCACCGGCGCCGCGCCTGTCAATTTGGTTGTTGACAGTGCCGGGACGAGTGTGTTGGTGGCCTGTTACAATGGCGGCAGTGCCGAGGTGCTGTCCATCCTGGCGAATGGTTCCCTGGGCGCCACGACTGCTTCCAACCAGTTCTCCGGGTCCAGTCCCGAATGCCACTGCGTCGTACTGGATGCAAGCAACCAGTTCGCCTTCGTTTGCGCCAAGGGCCTCGACAAGATTTTCAGCTTCCAGTTCAACTCGGCGCTGGGGACGCTGACCACGAACAATCCGCCCTGGACGGCGGTGGCGGCCGGCTCCGGCCCCCGGCACTTGGCGTTCGATCTTCAACATCAGCACGCATACGTTATCTGCGAACTCAGTTCCACCCTCATTGCCTTCAATTACAACGCCTCGACCGGCGTCTTGACCCCGTTTCAAACCAACAACAACCTGCCGGCGGGCCTGTTGGCCGCCAACAATGCGGGCGCCGAAATCGCTGTTCACCCTTCCGGCAAGTTCGTCTATGCCTCCAATCGCGCCAATAACTCCAGCGGCACCAACTCCGTTGCCGTCTATGCCGTCAACTCCGCCACCGGCGCCCTCACGCAGGTTCAACAGGCGCCGACCGGCGCGACCCCGCGCAACTTCGCCCTCGACCCGACCGGCGCTTACTGCATCGTGGCCAGCGAAGGCTCGAACACAGTTGTGCTCTACTCGATCAATCCCGCCACCGGGCTGCTCACCATGCAGGCGCAGAGCCTGGCCGTTTCCGCGCCGGTCTGCGTGCTGCCGTTCTTCACCCAGCCGCCGCAGCCGGTTCTCGGCGCGCCAAGCGTTGTCAACAGCACGCTCCAGCTTCAAATTGGCAACGGGTGCAACATCCTCTCCTATCAACTCTTCCAGGCCCCGGCGCTCGATTCCAATCCCGCCTGGACTCTGCTGTCCAACGGCGCTTGCGGCCAGACCAATTTCGTGTTGACCAACAACCTGCCCCAGGGCTTCCTCCGCGCCCTGGTTACAAACTACTGAGCCGCTGCGTCAAAACGGCATGGCCAATCCGCAATCCGCAATCCGCAATCCGCAATCGAATCACTGCCTCGCGGCAGGCGCTTGACGAATGGTCACCGCCTGGCCGGTCACCCCTTCAATGTGCAGGCCGGAAGTATCCACGTTCGTCGCGTATTGAATCGTCAAGCCGCGCTGGGCGGTCAGCTTGCAGTTCTCGAACGTAAGCCCCTGGATCGGGCTGTCCGCCAAACCCGCGATGGCGCCCACGGAGCTGACCGTGCCCGAGACATTAATCATCTTGACATTGCGGACCACCGGCAGCACCTTCGCCGGCGGCGCGATCGGCGCGACCATGCGCCAGGCCAGGTTGAACTCCACCGCCTGCCGCGTGTTGCGCAATTCCAGGTTGCGATAGGTGATGTTCTCCACCACCCCGCTCCGGCTCGGCTGCGACTTGAAACGGATGGGCGCCTGGTTCCCGTCTTCCGCCACGCAGTCCCGCACCTCCACGTTGCGAATCCCGCCGGAGGTTTCGCTCCCCATCGCCGCGCCGCCGTGCCCGAATCCAAACCGCGTCTTTTCAATCACAATGTCCTCGCAAGGCCGGGCCACCCGCAAGCCGTCCTCGTCCTTTCCCGACTTCAACGATATGCAGTCATCGTTGCAGTCAATGTCACAGCCCGTCACCCGCACTTTGCGGCACGAATCAATGTCTATGCCGTCCGAACTGGGGATGGTATGCGCGGCGCGGATGTTCAGGTTCTCGGCCACCCCGTTCTCCGAGTAAATGAACACCACGCACCAGCACGCCTCGTTCGTGAAATGCAGGCCCGTTACCAGAACGTTGCTGCACCCCTGGAATACCAGCGTGCGCGGACGCCCCCCGCCCGCTCCGGGCACTGTCACTCCGGCCGCGTTCGTCTTGGGGAGGTTCGCCGGATCGGGCGCGAAACACAGCTTCCCCGTCGCCGGTGTCGCGGAGGAAGCTTCGTTCCTCGTGCCGGGTCCGCGCGTTGCGGGCGCGGCCGCATTGGGCGCCGCGCCGCGGCCGCCCCTCCCGAACGCCTCGCCCGAACCGTCAATCACGCCTTCGCCACTGACTACAACATTAGTCATGCCGACGAAATTCAGCAGGGCGCAAGTCCAGTACCGCTCAATCCCCTCCCATCGCGTGTAAATCGGCGGATAGTCCGCCGGGTTGATCGTCCCCTTCAGCACGCCCCCCTGTTCGACCTGCAAATTGACGCCCGGCTTGAAAAACAGCCCTCCCGTCAGGAACACCCCCTTGGGCACGACGATCACGCCCCCGCCGGCGGCGGCGCACTGGTCAATGGCGCTTTGAATCGCCGCGGTGTTGACGGTGGCGCCATCGCCGACCGCCTTATAGTCCGTGATGACGCGCCGGGGTTGCTCCGCCGCAGCCGACGCCGAAAGGCAGCCCGCCAGCGCCAAAACGCACGACAATATATATTTGTTTCGATTATTCATAAGTTTTATTCGCGAGCTTGCCCCATCCCGCCCGCCACGTCAACCCGGGGTACAGGAAAAAAAAGCCGGACGGGAATGCCGGGGAATCGGAGCGCCGGGTTGCACTCGGCTTTCCCCAAGAAATCCCGCTGAAAGCCGGCTGCCAGCCGGCGCTCCAACTTTTTGGAAATCCGCGGCACGGGGCTGCAAATCATAACCATTTTAGTCAGGATTGCGTCATTCTGTGTCATTTTCGCCTCCTCAATAACATTCTTTTTTTACCTTAATTAACCTTAATTAACCTTAATTAACCTTAATTAAGCTTAATTGACCTTAACTGGAAATACACGATTTTATTTGTAAGCTGTTGATAGCAAATAAGTTGCGCTGAATTGCCGCAAAAAGGCGCAAAACACCCCAAAAAAGCAGCGTTCCAAGGGCCTCGGAATCCATACTGATTTGGTAGAGATTCCCCCGGCAGGGCGACACACCCAAGGAAGCTCGTAACGGCTTTCGACAGAAAGCCGCCATTGTCGTTTCCACCGCTGGACAGGGCCAATGGAACAAAACGGGTCCAACCCGGCAATTCTTGCCTGGTTCCCGTGCTTCCATCCCCAATTCAACTCATCGCTCGCCATATTGCCGTTCCTCGTCCTTTCATCTTTTCGCCCCCCGATCCATTCAGTTTTCTAATGCCCCGCGAATGACTCTCGCGCCCGGATGCAATACTGCACCATACCGCCTTAGTGTCAATGCTTTTCGCGCTTAATTTTAGAGTAATCTACTCTCAAACTCCCACACGGAAGTTGCCATCCATTCCACCCAGGATTAAGATCGCGACCCTATGAACTCAACCCTCCGAAAATGCCTTTTGATTGCAATGGCCCAATGCCTGTTCCTGTTTGCCGCGGCGGCCCAGATTGCCGGCACAACGAACTACTCCGTCGCCGTCGCCAGGAGCTTTATCGAGCGGGTGCCGGACCCGGACGACATCCATTGGGCGGGGCAAACCAACAGTTTTAGCTGGCAGGCCGGCTACATCATGTTCGCCATGGAGAAAATGTGGCGCTCGACAGGCGACCCGCGGTATTTCAATTACATCAAGAAATATGTGGACCTGCACGTTGATGACAAGGGCAACGTGCCCCGTTTCAGCAGCAACGCACTGGACAACTTCCTGCCGGGCTACGCCATCACCTTCCTGTACGAGCAAACCCGCCAGGACAAATACAAGATCGCCGCCAACAGGGTGCGGAATGGATTTGTCAACTATCCCCGCAACAGCGACGGCAGCTTCTGGCACGGCGATTGGGCCAAGCATCAATTGTGGGTGGACGGCGTGTTCATGGGGCAGATGTTCATGGCCAGATACGGCGCGAGCCTGGACGACACCGGCGCGGCCTTCGGCGAGGTTGGCAAGCAAATGACGCTGGCCTTGAAGCATTGCCAGAAGCCAAACGGACTCTTGCTGCACGGCTGGGACGAATCCAAGCAGGCAAGCTGGGCCGACAAGCAAACCGGCCTGGCCCCCGAAGTCTGGAGCGAGGGCCTCGGCTGGTATGCCGTCCTGACCGCCGACGTGTTTGATTACCTGCCCAAATCGCATCCCGATTATCCGGTACTTATGACGGGGCTTCAAAAACTTTGCGCGGGATTGAAGGAGGCGCAGGACCCGCAAACCGGGATGTGGTGCCAGGTGGTTGACAAGTGCGGCCAGCCCGGCAATTGGAACGAGACCTCCGGCACCGGGATGTATATATATTTGATAAAGAAAGCGATTGACAAGGGATACATCAGTTCCGATGAATACTCCCCGGTTGTCAAAAAGGCCTATGAAGGCATCATCAAGAAGACCCGCCGCAACGACAAGGGAGTGATAGACCTGATAGACTGCAGCAGCATTGGCATACAAAACAACTACCGCGCGTATATTACGCAGCCAAAGGAAGTCAGCACCTTTGCCGCCTTCGGCTCCTTCATCATCGGCGCCGCCATCATGGAAAAGCCGCGGGAATGAACGCTGCTGGTTCCTCGCTTGCAGTATCCCCTCCGCACGTCAGCGCCGTAGGCGCGGCTTCTTTGCCCCACCCCAAGGCGCAGTATTGCGTCCACCAAGGAGGGTAGGGCGACGCTTCCAAGGAACCTCGCAGCGGCTTTCGGCAGAAAGGCGCCATTTTTCCTTCCACCGCCGGCCAGCTCGAGTGAAACCCGAATAGTGCGGCGCTCTGCCGAGCGCCGCTGCGCTTCCAACGCTGGCTTCCCGGTAACATCCCCTCTTGGCGTTCTTTGCGATTATCATATTGTTGGAATTGCATGATTCTACACTTTTGCAGTCGAGCGCGGCCAACCGCAAACGAAGGAATTGAACCGCCGATTTCACGGATTTCACGGACAAAAATGATTTTCAACGCAAAGACGCCAAGTCGCAAAGACGCAAAGAAGGATAGAACTCTTTGCGCCTTTGCGCCTTCGCGCCTTTGCGTTAAATCAGATCAAGTCACGGCTCGACAGAGTCTCGCCCTGCCGCCAACCGGCTTCATTTCCGCATCGCATATTGGAATTCTTGCAACTATTCAGGTGGAGACGCCTCGCCGAGGCGTCCGCGCCGCGTCCAGCGACGCAACAGGATCGCCCCGGACGCCTCGGCGAGGCGTCCCTACCTGGATAATTAGTCGAATTCTTTTGTGTCGAAATGGCGGGGGAGGGGGTGTAGCTTATTGGCCGGTTGAAATTTCTCTGGCCAGGCGCATTTTGGTTCGCCGCCACGATCCCGGTGGTCGTGGTGTTTTATTTGCTTAAACGCAAGCGTCTCGTGAAGCTGGTTTCGAGCACGCTGCTCTGGCAAAAATTCCTCGCGGACGCGCAGGCGAATTCGCCGTTCCAAAGGCTGCGGCACAACTGGCTGCTGGTGCTGCAATTGCTGCTGCTGGCGCTGGCCATCCTGGCGTTGAGCCGCCCTTATTTCGCCGGGCACACGACGGCGAGCGATTTGCGGGTGGTGATTTTGGACGCTTCGGCTTCGATGCAGAGCACGGATGAGGAGCCGACGCGGTTTGAGAAGGCGCGCGAGGAGGCGCTGTCGCTGGTGAAGAGCCTCAAGGACCAGGATCAGATGGTGGTGTTGCTGGCGGGCGCGAACACGGAGGTCAAACAATCGGCCACAAGCAGCAAGGCGGATTTGCGCCGGGCGATTCTGGATTGCCAGGTGAGCGATTCGTCCACGCGGCTGACCGAGGCGCTGAAATTGGCGGAGACGCTGCTGCGGGACGGGAACAATCACTCCCCGGAAGTGCATTTGTTCAGCGACGGCGCGGCGGGGGATTTGAGCGAGTTTGCCGGCAAGCAATTGAATGTGATTTATCACAAGGTGGGAAAGAGGTGCAACAACCTGGGCATCACGACGCTGGACTTGCGGGAGAACCCGGAGAACCGGGCGGAGCGGGCGATCTACACGAGCGTGGCCAATTTTTCCACGAACGAGGAGCAGACGGACCTGGAACTTCTGTTTGACAATCAGCGCGTGGACTCGCGCTCGCTGGTGTTGAAGCCGGGGGAAACTTCGCCCCAGGTGTTCATCGCCGCGCAGGAGACGAACGGCGTTTTCACGGTGCGAATTGACGCGCAGGACGATTTGGCGGCGGACAACCAGGCGTCCATTGTCAGCCTTTTGCCCGCGCCGGTGAAGGTGAAGCTGGTCTCGCGGGGCAACCGCTTTTTGGAGAAGGCGCTGCGCGCCGCCAATGTGGAATTGACAGTGGCGGACCAGAGCGCAGATGAGGCGGAGGAATTTGACCTTGTGGCGCTGGATGATGTGGTCCCGGCGGTCTGGCCCAAGCCGAATCTCCTGGCCATTCATGTCGCCAATTCAAACTGGTTCGACGACGGCTGGACCACCGTTCAGCAGCCGACGGCGGTGGATTGGAAGAACACGCATCCGCTGCTGCGCTACATCAATTTGGACAATGTGCAAATCAGCGAGACGCTGGGGGTCAAGACGCCCAGTTGGGCGGTGGCGCTGGTGGAGGCGCAGCAGACGCCGCTGATTTTGGCGGGGGAAACGGCGCGGCAGAAGATTGTGTGGATCGGGTTCGACACGCTGCAAAGCACCTGGCCGCTGCGCATTTCCTTTCCCATGTTCATTGCCAACGCGGTGGACTGGCTGAATCCGGAGGCGGCAAAATCCAGCCAGCTCATGGTGCATGGGGGCGAGCCGTTCCGTTACTCGTTGACGCAGCCGGCGGCGACCGCGGAGGTGACGATGCCGGACGGAACGAAACGGACGCTGACACCGGGCGCGGCGCGGGAGATCGTTTTTGGCGAGACGGGGAAGCAGGGGATTTACCGTTTGCGCGTCGGGACCAACGAGGTGACGTTTTGCGTGAACGTGCTGGACGCGGCGGAGAGCAACACCAAGCCGCGGGAGGAGCTGGACTTTGGGAAGTTCAACACGGTCAGCGCCACGGCGTTGAGGCGGTCCAACGTGGATATGTGGCGCTGGATCGCCGCCGCCGGCCTTGCGGTGCTGATGTTTGAATGGTGGTTTTACCATAGGAGGACGGCGTGAGGGCGACGCTTTGCCAACTTGATCTCCCGCCCGCGAACGGGTGGCAAACGAAGTTCTGGACGAATGAGATTATGTTCGTCAGCATGACGTGAAGACAATGTTATGAAACCTATAATTACCAGTCTGTCCATTGAGAACTTTCGGTCACTGCGAAAACTCAAAATTGACGGCCTGGGAATGGTCAACCTGATAACCGGCAAGAACAATACCGGGAAGTCATCCTTTCTTGAGGCATTGCGCATACTGGCTGCCGGTGCCGCGGCCCCTTCGGTCATTGCCAGCATTCTCCGCTACCGCGAGGAAGACGTTCGCGAAGGCGAATCCTCATCAGCATCATCAAGCATGGATTTTGGCCAGGAAAGCTCCAATCCATTTGGCAGCCTTTTTCCAGGATTTCCAAAGCTGTCTGAAAACAAGGACACGATTAAGCTCGGGTCCAACGGAGGACGACGGTCAATGCGATTGGACATTTCTATCGGTTTCTTCACAGAGGAGCGGAGGCCTGATGGGACGAAGGAGTTTGTACGACAGAAGCCTTATAGTCCGGGTCACGCCGTGTTTATGTCATCAGAACCGCTAAAGGTAGCATTAGTATTGGAGGAGCCTGGCCTCAAACGGATTCTGCCGATGGATTACCCCGGGTTCTCGCGCGGGAGAACATTCCCGGCTGCGCTTAATGAGAAACCTCGTTTGCCTTGCGTCTTTGTCAGCCCCTACGGTGGCGAGCGCACGACTCATTTGGCGGCATTGTGGGACTCCATTGCACTCTCTGATCGCGAAAAGGAAGTCGTGGAGGCGCTAAAGATCATCGACCCGGAGATCATGGGAGTCTCGATGGTTGGTGGTGCAGGGCCGCAACAAATACGGACGGCCATCGTACGGTCGCGTAAATTCGCGGCTCCGGTGCCCTTGCGTTCCTTTGGCGATGGGCTTAACCGGCTGTTCGGGATTGTGTTGTCACTTGTTAACGCCAAGGATGGCTTTCTCCTGATTGACGAATTCGAGAACGGGATCCACTACACTGTCCAACTTGATGTGTGGAAGGCGATTTTCCGCCTTGCGAAGTTGCTTAACGTGCAGGTATTCGCGACATCCCACAGTTGGGATGCCGTGGAAACATTCGAGAAAGCGGCCACCCTGAATCCCGAGGACGGCCTGCACATCCGCTTGACCAGGAAGGGCGAGGAGGTCATCCCGACGCTTTTTCACGAAAAGGAACTCGCCATCGCAACCCGCGAGCATATCGAAGTGAGGTAATATGGCTAGGAAGAAAATTCTCTTGGTTGAGGGCGTTGATGACGAACACGTTTTCAAACACCTCTGCGGAGAGCGCAACATTGGCATTCTGGATGAAGTTAAGAAGCAAGATAATGACAGCAAACTTCTGGAGAATCTGCCGGTCGAGTTGCTGCAAAGCGACATCGAGGCTCTCGGTGTAGTGCTCGACGCCGACACAGACGTCATGGGGCGTTGGGACGCGCTAAAACAGCGATTCGTGCAGGCAGGCTACAGTGGAGTGCCGGCCCAGCCTGTGCCTGACGGGACCATTCTTGATCCTCCACCGAACAGCCTTCTCCCACGGATTGGTGTCTGGATTATGCCGGACAACCGTTCCACAGGAAAACTTGAGGACTTTCTTCTCTTGCTGGTACCCGAGGGCAGCCGCCTCTTTGAACATGTCAAGATTAGCGTGCAACGCATACCGGAGGGAGAGCGGCGTTTCACCAAACCCGACGAGATCAAAGCCATCCTCCACACTTGGCTGGCCTGGCAAAAGGAACCTGGAAGACCATTCGGCACAGCTATCACAGCCAAGTATCTCGATGCCGATGTTCCACAAGCGGATCCTTTGGTCGCGTGGTTAAAGCGACTTTTCTTCCCGTGATCTCCGCGAGCCTGACGCGAACCGCCGCCGTCGGATGCGGCGGAGAAAAAACATGAACTGGAACTTGGTTTTTAACAGCTTGCTGGTGAGCGGCGCGGCGACGGCGGGCGCGGTGAGCGCCGGGTTTTTCGCCGCGCTCTGGCTGGCGACGTTGGAGGGCCGGCGGCGGACGGCGCTCTTCGCGGCGGCGGCGGTCGCGCTGGTGCTGATGTTTGAATGGTGGTTTTACCATAGGAGGACGGCGTGAGGGCGACGAGACGAAGAGTGACTTATGGATTTTTGTTCATTTTCGGGTTGACTCCCCGCACTGAGAAGGGTTATTGTAAAACATCATCCTCCCTGCCTGCTTCGGCGGCAGGGCGCGGGGCAGCCTCTTCGGGGGCTGCCCCTGCTTACGTATGAGAACAAGCGTTTACTTCGACGCCTTTAATTTCTACTTTGGCGCGGTGAAGGGCACTCCGTATAAGTGGCTGGATTTGGGCAAGCTCTGCACGCTCTTGCTTCCGAAGAACCAGATCACCGCGATCAAGTATTTCACAGCGCGTGTGCGTCCGCAGCCGCATGATCCCGACCAGCCTTTGCGCCAACAGATTTATTGGCGCGCTCTGCGCACCATCCCGAACCTCTCAATCTACGAAGGCCATTTCCTAATCCACACGGTGTCCATGCCCCTAGCCGCGCCGACTTCGGCAGGACCACGGTTCGTGCCAGTGGTCAAGGTCGAGGAGAAGGGTTCAGATGTGAACCTGGCAACGCAATTTCTCTGCGATGCGTTCCGCGACAAGTTTGACACGGCGGTTCTGGTCACAGGCGACTCTGACCTGATTGGGCCACTCCGCGTCGTGAAAGAAGAAATAGGCAAGCCTGTGGGCGTCATCAATCCGCAAAAGCGGCCCTGCAAACCGCTCCGCGACCATGCGACCTTCTACCGCCAGTCCATTCGTGCCGGGGTGCTCGCGGCCTCTCAATTCCCTCCGACGCTGGCGGACCGGAACGGCACGATAACCAAACCCGCTGCTTGGTGAAGCAATGAACGATTACACAGCCAGCTCACGAATGACAAATGCGGGAAGGCGTGTTTAAATGCGGACAATGACAAAAGGCCAAATGCGCACATGAACTGGACGCTTCTTCTTAACAGCTTGCTGGTGAGCGGCGCGGCGACGGCGGGTGCGGTGGGCGCCGGGTTTTTCGCCGCGCTCTGGCTGGCGACGTTGGAGGGCCGGCGGCGGACGGCGCTCTTCGCGGCGGCGGCGGTCGCGCTGGTGCTGCCGCCGTTCCTCGTTGTCAATTGCTGGATCGAGTTGCTCGGCGAACAGGGCCTTTGGCGGCACTGGCTGCCGTGGAATGTTTATTCGCTTGGGGGAACGGTTTGGGTTTTGGTATTGTTGACATGGCCGGTGACGTTTTTCCTGGCGGCGGGGGCCTGGCGGCGGGCGCAGCCGGGCCAGTTGGAGGCGGACCCGATGCTGCGCGGCACGGCGCTGCTGCGCTGGCTCTTGCTGCCGATGGCGCGAACGGGCCTGATCCAGGCGGCAATTCTGACGCTGGTGCTGACGCTGAATAATTTCGCTGTCCCCGCGATTTTGCAGGTGAAGGTTTTCCCCGCGGAAATCTGGGTGCGGTTTAACACGACGTTCGATTACGGAGCGGCGCTGGCGTTGAGCTGGCCGCTGATCGCGGCGCCGCTGCTGCTGGTGTTCAGCTTCCGGGGGCGCGAGGCGGCCTGGCGGTGGCGCTCGGATGCGCCGGCGGCGTCCGCGCTGCGGCGGCAATTGGGCGCGGGCTGGCGCCGGGCGTGCGCGGCGGTGGCGCTGTTTTTGGCGGTCTGTTCGCTGGGGATTCCGCTCTGGCAACTGGCAGGAAGCGAGAAAACGTGGCGGCAGTTCGTCCCGGCGCTCGCGGCGGGACGGGCGGACATGGCGCATTCGCTCGGCTTTGCGGCGCTGACGGCGGCGGCGGTGATCGTGTTCGGATTATGCACATGGCGGGCGCGGCTGGATTGGGCGCTGTGGATTCCATTTTTTACGCCGGGTGTTTTGCTGGGGATCGCCTTGATCTGGGTGTTTAACCGTCCGTGCCTGAATTTTATTTATCAAAGCGGGGTGATGGTGGTTCTGGCCTACTCGATCCGCTACGCGGCGCTGGGTTGGACGACGGTGGCGCGGGCGGCGCGGGCTGCGGACCGGAGTCTGGCGGACGCGGCGCGGCTGGAAGGGGCTTCATTGGGGCAAATGTTGCGGCATGTTTATTGGCCGCAAATTTCGCCGCAATTGGCCGCCGCGTGGTACTTGACTTACCTGCTCTGTTTGTGGGACGTGGAAACGCTGGTGTTGATCGTGCCGCCCGGCGGCCAGACGATGGCGCTGCGGATTTTCAATTTGCTCCATTACGGCCACAACCCGCAGGTCAACGCGCTTTGTTTGTGGCTGATGGCGCTGGCGTTGCTGCCGCTGTTCGCGTGGGCGGCTTGGGCCGGGACGCGGGATTGGCGGCTGCGAAGGCGCTTCCGGGCGGCGGCGCTTGCGGCGGTCTTGTTGACAGCAGCCGGGTGTTCGCCCCGGCAGGAGAAGGTCTTTCCCATCCAGAGCAAATTGTTCAGCGCGGTGCGGATCATCGGCGCGCGCGGGACCGGCGTGGGGGAGTTGAACAAGCCGCGCGGCGTGGCTGTGGACGCGAACGACAATTTGTACGTGGTGGACATGACGGCGCGCGTGCAGAAGTTTTCGCCGGACGGCGTGTTCCTTCTGGACTGGCAAATGACGCAGACCGACAAGGGCAAACCGAAGGGAATGTGCCGCGACCGCAATGGCAATATCGTGGTGATCGAACCGCATTATTCGCGGGTCAATGTGTTTTCGCCGGAGGGAAAATTGCTCGCGCAATGGGGCGCGGCGGGGACCAACGCCGGCCAGTTGGGGATGCCGCGCGGGGCCGCGGTCAACTCGCGCGGGGAGATTTTCGTCTGCGAATACTCGGCGTCGGAGCGGGTGCAGAAGTTCACGGCGGACGGGCGGAAGTTCCTCGGCGGATGGGGGCGTCCAGGGGATGGACCGGGGGAATTCAGCCGGGCGGAGGGATTGGCGGTGGACGCGCAGGACCGGATTTATGTCGCGGATTCGTGCAATCAGCGCATCCAGATTTTTTCGGCGGAAGGCGGATTTTTGCGCGCTTACGGCAAGGCCGGTTCCGGCGCGGGGGAATTCAGTTATCCTTACGACATTGCGGTGGACACGGCGGGGCGGCAGTATGTGTGCGAATTCGGCAACCACCGCATCCAGATATTTGACGCGCAGGACCGGCCGGTGGAAACGCTGGGCGGCCCGGGCGGCGCGCCGGGGCAATTCAGCGAGCCGTGGAGCATCGCGCTGGATTCCAAGGGGAATCTGTACGTGGCCGACGCGCTGAATCATCGCGTGCAAAAATTTTTGCGGAAGGAGCCGGGCGCGTGATATGAATTTCCAATTCACCAATCCAATCTGGCTGCTGACGCTGGTGTTTGCGGCGCCGTGGCTCATCTGGCTGTCGTGGAAATCGGACGTGCAGATCGGGCCGTGGCGGCATTGGACGGCGCTGGCGCTGCGGCTGCTGGTCGCACTGGCGCTGGCGCTGGCCATGGCGGGCTTGCAATGGAAGCGGCCCATCGAAGGGATGACGGTTTTCTACCTGCTGGACCGCTCGGACAGCGTGCCGTCCAGCCCGCCGTCGGACCAGCAGGGATGGGCGCTCAAGTATGTGGTTGACTCGGCTCAGGAAAAGAAAGCCAACGATTTGGCCGGCGTGCTCATTTTCGGAAGCGAGGCGGCCATTGAATCACGCCCCAACGCCCAGGTTGACCTGACCAAAATCCAGGCGGTGGTCGGCGCGCAACGGACCGACATCGCCAGCGCCATCCGGCTGGGCACGGCGGCGTTTCCCGAAACCGGCCAGAAGCGCCTGGTGCTCTTGTCCGACGGCAACGAAAACGTCGGCGACGCCATTTCCGCGCTGACGGCGGCGCGCCCATTGGGGGTAACGCTGGACGTGCTGCCGCTGGGGGTCAACCGGGGCAGCGATGTGTCGGTCCGAAAATTGAGCGTCCCGACCGGGTTGAAGAAGGGAACGACGTTCGACGTGAAAATCGTGGTGCAATCCGACGAGGCGCAGACGGGCGCCATGCGCCTGTATCTGAACGAGACTTATTTGGGCGAACAGAAGGTGGAATTGGCGGCGGGCAAGAATCTGTTCACCTTTCCGCAAACGCTGAACGAGGCGGGATTTTACAAGTATGACGCGCAGATCGAGGCGCCGCACGATTCGATCCCGCAGAATAATCACGCCACGGCCTTCGCCTCGGTGCAGGGCGACCCGCGGGTGCTGATCGTTTCCAGCAACCCCAAGGAGGACGCCGCGCTGCTGGCGGCGCTGCAATCGGGAAACCTGGACGCGCATCTGACCGACCGCTTTCCCGGCACGCTGGCGGAAATCCAAAGTTACGACGCGATTTTTTTGTGCAACATGGCGGCGGGGGACCTGGGCCTGGACTCGATGCGGCTCTTGGAAAGCGCGGTGCGGGATTTTGGCGTGGGATTGGTCTGCCTGGGCGGGAACCAGGCGTTCGCGGCGGGCGGCTATCGCGGCACGCCGCTGGAGGAAACCTTGCCGGTGGAAATGGAGTTGAGCAGCAAAAAAGTCCTCCCCAACGGCGCGCTGGCCATTGTCTGCCACGCCACCGAATTTCCGGGCGGCAACGGCTGGGCGCGCGACATCGCCTACGCCGCCCTGGACGCGCTGGGGCCGGGGGATGAGATGGGGATTGTGTTGTGGAATGGAACCGCCCAGTGGCTTTTTCCGCTCGCCAAAGTGGGGGACAAAAAGGAGATGACCCGCCTGATCACAGGCATGAACCCCGGCGACATGGTGAGTTTCCAGGGGCCGATGCAAATGGCCTACGACGCGCTCTGCGCCTCGCACGCCAATCTCAAACACATGGTCGTGTTCAGCGACGGAGATCCCACCGCGCCGCAGAAATCGCTCGTGGCCAACATCGTCGCTTCCAACATCACCATCAGCACCGTGATGATCGGCGGGCATGTGGCCCCGGACACGATGAGCTGGCTGGCGGCGGAGGGACACGGGCAATTCTGGCCGGTGGATTCGGCGATGGATTTGCCGCAAATCTTCATCAAGGAAGCGTCGGTGATTTTGAAGTCCGCCATCTTTGAGGAGCCGTTTCAGCCGCAGATGCAGGCGTCCACCGAACTGGTCAAGGGGATTGGGCCGGCGGAATTTCCGCAACTGCTCGGTTATGTTTGCACGACGCCCAAGTCGCGCGCGGAAATCCCGCTCGTCACGCAAAAGGGCGATCCGCTTCTGGCACACTGGCAGTTTGGACTGGGCCGCGCGGTGGCGTGGACTTCCGACGCGAAGGGAAAATGGGCGGCCAATTGGCTGGGCTGGGACAAGTACCGGCAGTTCTGGATGCAAGTGGCGCAATGGAGCTTGCGGCGCGTCGAAGCCTCCGATTTCACCACCGAGGTCGCGGTGGACAAGGGCGAGGGCCGCATCAGCGTGGAAGCGGTGGACGCGCGGGGAAATTACCGGAATTTCCTGAACCTGGAAACGATTGTGGTCAGCCCCAGGGGGGAAAACCAGATCGTCCGCCTGGAACAAACCGGCCCCGGCCATTACGAGGCCAGGTTTCCGACCAAGGACGTCGGCGCCTATTTGATGAACCTGCTGGACCTGGGCACCGGGCGCTCGCAGGCGCTGGGCTTGAGCGTGAATTATTCGCCCGAGTTCGACGACTCGGAACCGAACGTGAGCCTGCTCCGACGGCTGGCCGAATTGGGCGGCGGAAAGGTCTTGAACCCCGCCACCGACAGTCCGTTCTTGCACGACCGGCAAAAGACCTTTCAACCGCAGGACTTGCGGGATTGGCTGTTGGGATTCGCCATTTTGCTCTTTCCGTTTGATGTCGGAATCCGGCGCATTCAACTGGATGCGGAGCAATGGCTCAAAGGGGCCGCGCTGCTGCGCCGATGGATTTTCTTCTGGAAAGGCATTCCGCGCCCCAAGGAGGCCGACGATTCCCTGGCCGCGTTGCTGAACCGGCGCGGACAAGTGCGCGCCCAGCAACCCGCCCCGGAGGTCGCGCCCAGCCCCGATCTGTTCCGCCCGGAAAAGCCGGTGACGGACGCCGTCGGTGAGCCGCAGCCCGCCGCGGGAGGCAGGCCGGCGTCCGCCGCGCCGCCGCCGCAGGACGGGAAGAAGCCCGCGCCGGAAGCGGCGTCCACGGCGAGCCGTTTGCTTGAGGCCAAGCGCCGCGCGCAGCGCCGCGGCGGGGACAAGCAGTGACCGAACAAACTTGTTTGGCACGGTTACATGGACTAGTATTCAGGCATGAATGTTGAATTGCTCAAGCGCATTACCATCGAGCCGGGAAAGTGCGGTGGCCGCCCCTGTATCCGCGGAATGAGGATGCGTGTCACCGATGTTTTGCAACTCTTGAGCGCCGGAGCCTCGCATGATGAGATCTTGGCCGATTATCCCGATCTCCAAAAGGAAGACATCCTTGCGGCCATTGAATACGCGGCACATCAGGCGGACCACGCGGTGCTGTGCGGCGTGTGAAATTCCTCATTGACCACCAGTTGCCGCCGGCACTCGCCCGATTCCTCGAACGCCAAGGCCATGTTGCGCGTCACGTCAGAGAGCTTGGCATGAACGCCTCGGACGGCGCCACTATTTGGAGGCATGCAACAGAAAATGAGATGGTGATGGTGAGCAAAGACGAGGATTTCTCTTTCTTTGCAAGTTCGCCTGGCACGGCAGGCAGACTGCTCTGGGTTAGAATGGGCAACTGTCGAACCGGCTTTCTGCTGGAACGGTTTCGCCTCCGTCTTCCGCAAATCATCGCGTCATTTGAAGCTGGTTCCAACATCGTGGAACTTCGCTGAGAGGATGAAGTTTAGAGGGAAAAAAGAGGAAACGGGAAAGTGTGCCGGTGTTAAATGTTAAGTTTTAAGATGTGGCCGTAACGCATGCGCACGCCGCTGCAGGACGGGAAGAAGCCCGCGCCGGAAGCGGCGTCCACGGCGAGCCGTTTGCTCGAAGCCAAGCGCCGCGCGCAGCGCCGCGGCGGGGACAAACCATAGTCGTTCGTCGCGGCGGGACCAGATAATCGTTTTTTCGGGAGCAATTTCGCGGGGATTGCGTCTAATGAGATATGAAAACAAAAACAGAATTAGCGTTCGAGCAAATGAAACAAAATTGTGTGCCAACCTTGGACGATCGCCGTTTTGCCCGTGTGGGGGCAACCAACTGGTTATTTAAGTTGTGCTTAATCCTGTTCGCCTGCTTTCCATGTTGCTTTGGGCAGACGAACCTTAGCCCAGCCGAACCGCGGGATGTAGTGTCCACCGCGATCCAGAAGCTCGCGGCAGCGCCCAACTATAGCTGGCACCAGACCTTTGAGGAGTCGCCTGCGAGCAACCGGGGCTTGATAGGCCGGCCCCTTGACGGCAAGGCTCAGTCGGATGGCCTGGTGTGGACTTCCCAGGACACCCTCGAGAAGTTCACGAAAGACCAGAAGCGAGCAGTCAAAGAGCAAGGAGGCAAATGGCAGGCTCCTGAGGAAAGATTCCCGGCGCGGGTGATTAGCACAGGCCCTTATGCGTTTGTCATACCTCCCGCGTCGCAGCTCACAAAGATCCTCTTCATGGTTCAGAACGTCCAGGAATCAAATGGCTGTTACGTTGGCGATCTCCAGCCGGCAGATGCGAAAATGTTGGTGATTTACGGGGGTACTCGCGGCGGCGGCGTTCCTGCCACCCAGAGCGGGTCCTTGCCCGCTTCACGCGAAGGCCAACTGCCAATACGTCGCGGCGGCGGCGTTTCTGGCACCCAGAGTGGGTCGCCAGTCAGCGCTGCGTCCGTAAGTTTCTGGGTCAAGGACGGTGCCCTGTCCAAGTACTGCACGAAGTTGACCTTGCTCTATACCGACAACGGGAATCAGACTGAAAGAACCCAGACAACGACGGTGGAAATCAAGGATGTCGGCACAACCAAAATAGATGTGCCTGACGAGGTGAAGAAGATCCTTGAATGAGGGGTCAACCATAGTTTGGATTCTGCTGAAAAACCCCAGATGGTCAAAAAGTAACTTAAAGAAATGAAAAGCGTCCGGCGGGACGCCGAACGCGGCGGCCGGGACGGCCGCGCTCCCCGGAACGCCGGCATTTCGGTCAGCGCAAGAAGCGTGTCGGGGAATCGGAGTCACATCTAAACATTCCCCATTTGAATTGCCTACATTTGAATTGCCTTGCGATTGAATAGCAGAATGTTTAGAGGTGCCCCTGTTGCCTTCATTTGCTTCCGCGCTTCAGTTTTGGTTTGTCTGGTCAGTCTGCATCCTCGGCCCTGCGTTGGTGCCTGCGCCCTGCGCGGCTTGCGCCGCCTTCAATTCGGCCTCGCGCAACCGCACTTCAGCCTGGGCCGCAGCGGTTTCCGAGCCGGAAACAACGCCTACACGAACCAACTCCGAGACGCGCTGCAAAGCGCGCCGGGCCACCGCCAGCCTCGCTTGCGCGACACCCACCTCGTCTCCTTCGAGTTCGGCCTTCAGCACCTCCAGTTTGCCCTGCGCCGCTTCGAGTTCGGACGTGGTAGCCAAACCGACGCGGACCAACTGTTGCTGCCGGGCAACTTCCTCCTCAGCCTGGCTGATTTGGGCGCGAATCACGTCCGCGTTGCGCCCGCCCACCGCGCCGGCGGCGGCGGAATTGGTTTTGACAGTGCTGCCGTATTGCACCAGTTTGTAGCGGATGCGCGCCGCCCGATTGTCCGCCGTATTGCCGAGAATTTGCAAAATGCCCTTCCCGCCTTCCCGCGTTTTAAAGAAAAAAGTGCCGTCATTTCCAGGAGACGCCGCAAAAGGCGGGTTGTCCTGCGGCACCCGGGCCTGCAATTCCCAGTTGTGGATCACATCGCAAGCTGTCACCGAGTCCCAGCCATTCCTCCCCGCAGGATAGACCACCAGGTCGTACCCGTAAAGCTGCGGAGAGGCGCTGCCGGATCGCACGGCAACCAGATCGAGGCCGTTGGTTTGAATCCAATCCTCGCCGGCGGGTTCTTTCCAATCAATGGACTTGTTGGTGACAAGGCGTCCCGAATCCAAATCGAGCCAGCCTCGAATATCAGCAGCGGCATCCGGAAATAAGAGCGCGCACTCTTGCGGCGGGCTGAATTCCCACATCTGGCTGGATGGTCTTGTCGCGTGGTTCAGATCGTCCACGATTTCACCGGCTTCCTCGGCGCTGATCGCCCAGCCTTGAAGGGTGAAATCAAGGACGTTAATGGGTGTGCGAATCACCGGGGCGGAGAGGATCCGGCCATGAAAAACAACCGCGATCTGCCGGTTGATATTGGCGCCGGTGATCTCTGCAAATCGCCGCATGCCTGCGGCAGTGAAACGAATTTGAATCGAGCGATTCCCGGAGGCATCCATGTCAATCCCGGCGAGAGCCACGTCGGAACCGTCCAGCAACACTTCCGGCAGGACTTTGAAGGCAACAGAGTTGCCGCCTGAAACCCGCATCGTCAGCGTCTCGGTGATGCTGTTGCTTTGGTTGTAATCCGCCACCAGGCGGAACTGGAGTGCGGAAACCGGTTGAATCTTGGGAGCATCAGACGCCGCCGGACTGAACGGCTCGCGACCGCCCTGCGCGGCTTGCCCCGACTTCAATTCCGCCTCGCGCACCCGCACTTCCGCCTGGGTTGCTTCGGACTGGATTCCAAAATACTGGTCGGCGAAATTGTGGCCGTCGGCGTACATCGCAACGTGCGGAAGACCTGGAAAAAGATGGGAATGGGTCAGTTCAAAATCGCCGTGTCCTTTGGAAATCCGCTTCTGTTGCGCGGCATCCTCGGGAAGGCTCTGGTTTGTTGAAGCAGTGCTGTTTGTTGAAGTGATGTAAAGCGCCAGGAGCGCACTATCATGGCTGACCAGATTGTAATGGCCCTTGACCACCATCCGGTCCGAGGAACGAGTGACGGATGTGATTTCAATGGAATCGCCAAGGGGGAAATAGCTTTGGCCGATGTAATTGGTCTTGACGGTGCTGCCGTATTGCACCGTCTTGTAGCGGATATTCACGCTGGGCGGATTCGCGTTGGTGCCGGTGACTTGCAGCAGTCCTGCCGTCCGCGTGGGCGTTTTGAACAGGAAGGTCTTAGGAAAAGGTGTGTTACCAAACGGGTAGCCCACTGGTTCGGGATTATCCGGGATCGTTCCCGCGATGGTCAGCACTTGCGCCGCCGACATCTCCTGCCATTTCTCAATGTAAATAGGCCGGAGGATTGTGCCGCCGGTCGCATAGAAAATGGGTGGATCTCCCGCCTGGGCAAGGGGCATTCTGGCCATACTCACTCCCGATGGCAAATCCGCGGCTCGAGGACGTTTGGCTCCGCCTGTCCATACCCCGCCGAGTGCGTGCTCGGGCAACGGCGCCAGCTTGCCGGAAACCAGATCCAGGCAGTCCGTCTGGCCGTTGGTGAAGATTTCCAGCGACCGCTCAATCACCGGGCCGAAGCCGACATCGAACTCGGGAGCGATATTCAATGAGCCTGTCAAGGATTGCCATTGCTCCTTTCCGGAGGCGTCCTTCCCGGCGAACCGTTTCAGCTCAAAAAGCGTGAGCACATTGGCCGCTTCGCTCAGGAGGTTGGTTTGACCATAGTGGAACTGAATATCCCGCGCCTGCTCCGCCGCCATTTCAGCGGCGTCCGCATCGGGGAAGTAAAAACCGTAAAGGAACTCACCCGGCCCGTGCTGTCTGTTGCGGAGACTGGAAACCCGGGGCGGCTTCCCCGCTTCATTGCGGAGCGATCCGCCGAGATCATCCCCGGTGTAGCTCGTCCCATCTCCCCATCCCAGCGCGGTTATTGCCGGCCCCAGCAAGCAACTCAGGGTCGGCCCGTTGTAATCCAGAGACCCCGGGCTTGGCATGATGTTGGTTATTGGCGCGCCTGTGAATGGCGCGGCTTTGAACTCGGCGGTGATGAGATGCGCGGGGAATCCGTTATCCGAGACGATCCTGAAAATGACAATGTTGCTCGCGCGCTCGACGCCCGCGATGCGAATGCAGGCCAGCGGATTTTGGACTGCCGCCACGCCCCCGGCCATCGGCTGGACCTGCCACTGGCCGTTGCGGGCGGCGCGCCGATTGGTGTCATCGCCCGAATGGAACAAAAGCGCCAAAACGAAAATCGCAACAACAATCGCGAGCAGCAACCAGGCGAGCTTTTTCTTGTTGAAGGTTGCATGGGCTGGAATGATGACCGCATCTGGTTTTGGCGGCCCGGTTGGATTGGCCCCGGCCGGCGTTCCCGCAATCGTTTCCACCTGCGTCTTCATCGCGCTGGCTTGCTGGTAGCGCCGTTCCGGCTTTTTCTCCAGGGCGCGCAGCACGACTTCATCGAGGCGCACGTCAATTAGAACTTTTGAAGACGGCGGTTCCAATTTCTTGCCGGGCAGTTCGCCGGTGAGCATCTGATAAAAGACCACGCCCAGCGCGTAGATGTCGGCGCGATGATCCACAGCGCCGGGATGCGCGGCTTGTTCGGGGGCCATGTAGTGGGGCGTGCCGATGACGCCGGTAGGGCCGTGCTGCCGCGCGGCCCCAATTTCAGGGCTGACCGGCAGGTCAGCCCTGCCCGCTTCGGGTTCGATAATTTTGGCCAGGCCAAAGTCCGCCACCTTCACCCGCCCGCGCCGGTCCATCAATATGTTTTCCGGCTTGATGTCGCGGTGAACGATGCCCTGGTCGTGGGCGAATTGGAGCGCGTCGCAAATCTGCGGCACGATGGCCAGCGCTTCGCGCGGGGAGATGCGGCCGGCCGCGAGCAATTGGCGCAGGGTGACGCCATCCACAAATTCCATGAGCAGGTAATACATTCCGCCCGCCTCGCCAAAGTCATGGACGGTGACGATGTTCGGGTGGCTCAACCGCGCCAGGGCCTGGGCCTCCTTCTCGAAGCGCCCGGCGAAGGCGGGGTCTTTCTCCCGTTCCGGAGAAAGAATTTTCAAAGCAACCAGGCGGTTGAGGCGGGGCTGGCGCGCTTTGTACACGACGCCCATGCCGCCGCGCCCCAGGCACTCGATGATTTCCAACTGGGGAAAAAACTTCGCGATCTCGACGGGCGCGGGCGCGGGCGCGGCGGGGGGCGGGGCCTTGTCGCCGGTGAAGTCGGTTTGCGAAGCCAGGTTCAGGGCGAGGAGACAGGCCGGGCAAAGGCCGTCCACCGTGTCGGCGGCGAGCGGCGCGCCGCACTTCGGACAGGCCCGATTTGGAGAAACATCTTCGTTCATTACCTGTTACTTGGGAAATTGCCGCGGCATGTTACAGGATATCTTGGATGGAAGGGCGAGACTCTGTCGAGCCGTGACATTTCCCCAGGACATTCCGGGGAGCACACGCGCCCCCGCGTGTTCCTGTCGGCGCCCTCGCCGACTGGCTTCCATCGCCGCATATACACTGATGTGGTCGGCGAGGGCGCCGACCACCACACGCGAGGGCGCGTGTGCTCCCCCGAACAACGCCGGTAGCTGGCGAGTCTCGCCCCGTCAAAGAGGGAGACATGACGATGAACTCTCATTGCGGCGCTGCCAGCACGGCAATTAAGTGGCGCAATTCCGCGTCCACTTCGCCCGGTTCGGTCACGGTGCGGGCGATTTCCTCGCGGAACAATTCGCGATAACGTTTTCTCAGGCGATGCACCGCCACGCGCGCCGCGCCTTCGCTCAACCCGGCCGCCGCAGCCGCCGCCGTGTATGAGATTTCCTTCCGGTCCGTGGTGAGAAATGACTTGAGCCGCCCGAACTCGCGGGCCTTGCCCGCCTGCGCATACTCGGCGCGCAGCCGTGCCATCGTCCGCTCCAGCAACGCCAGCGCCCATTGGCGGTCATAAACCTGGTCCGCGGGCGCGCCGGAGCCGGCCACATCGGAATCCAGCGGAAGCGCCGCGCGGCCGCCGCCGCGTTTTTGGGCGCGGGCCTTGTCCCATTCGCCGGCGAGGAACCGCTTGAGCGCCGTCAACAAGAACGAGCGGAAGCGCCCCTTCCGCGCGTCGGCGCGGGCGATCCAATTGTGCTCCAGCAGCCGCGCGAAAAACTCCTGCGTCAAGTCCTCGGCGTCGTGGGGTGAAAAGCCGCGACGGCGGACGTAAGCATGGAGGGCGGGCCAGTAGGTTTTGCAAAGGGCGGCCAGCGCGTCGCGGGCGCGGGTGGTGTCGCAGCGCCCCGCCGACAGCACCGCCGACCAGTGCGTTGTGGCGAAGACGGGCGAAGGGTCCGGTCCGCTCCCCGTTTCCGCGGCGTCCGGCGGCGTGCTATGCGAGGAATCGCTCACGGGAGTGCGCCTGCTCAAGATGTTGTGCCGAAAAAGGCCATCTGTTCGAGTTCATCCGTCTCCGACTCGACGGCGTGAACCTGGAAGTTCGTGATCAAAGCCTCAATCATGGGATGGCGAAGGTCCTCGGTGGATCCCACATGGTAGAAATGCTCGCGCAGTAGAAGATGGAAGGCCGGCCCGTTCCAATTCTCTTCCACAAGCATGTTCTTCCTGAATTGGTTGCTGTGCCAAGTTGACAGGATGAAGCGGCACGGAAGCTGTTTGAGAAGGTCCGCCAGTTCCGCCTCGTCCTCTGCGGACCATGAGTTGAAATAATCCACATGACGGCCCGCATAAGGTGGGTCGGCGTAGACCAAGTCGCCGGGTCGGGCTTCGGCCAAAGTCTGGCGGAAATCCGCGGAGGTGAACGTCCAGTCGCAGGCGGTTATGACCTCGGAAATTCGACGGATTTGGTTGGCGATTTTGGTGACGTATGCCTGGCTGAATCGCCCTGATTTATGGCCGTAGGGCACATTGAACTTTCCGTGGCGGTTGAATCGCATGACGCCGTTGAAACAGGACCTGTTCAGGAAAAGAAAATCAAGGGACGTGGGAGCGGCATTGAAGCGTTCACGGACAGCATAATAGTAATCTTCTCCGCCTTTCCGCAATTTGTCGCCCTCGGCGGCGAGGAATGACTTGGCCGCGCCCGGCGTCAGGCTTCCGCTTTGAATCTCTTGATAAAGTCGGATGATGTGGAGGTTCGAGTCGCTCAAAAGCGCCCGTTTCGGTTGGAAGTTGAGTGCGACCACGGCAGAGCCGCAAAAGGGTTCCAGCCAGCGTTCAAAGACCTGCGTTTGTGCAAGCCGGCAAATCTCGCCGGCGAGCTTGGTCTTGATGCCCTGGCACTTGAGCGGAGGGACTAACGGAGGTAGGCTCATTCGCTTTCCTCCCCGGCCTTGCCGGCGTCGTCCTCCGCCAGCTTCGCGATTTCCTTTTCGTGCGCCCGCAGGGTGTCCACCCCGCGATTCTTGTATTCATAGTAACTTATCAAGTCGGAGTAAGGCCGCGCCTGCGAGACCTTCTGAGCCATGTCGCCGGTCAAGTAGTGCATCCAGTAATCGTCGTAGACCTCCTCGCCCAAAGATGCAAACGGACCTGTCCCGTTCACGAGTTGCTCTATTTTCTGGACGGAGCCGATATTCTTGGTGTTGCCGCTGCCAGGCCTGGAAGAGGCGATTCGATATTTGGGTTGTGCAAAGAAAACAAAGTCCTTAATGACGGATGGGATTTTGGGAAGATCTTCCAGGCTAAATGGCTTTCGCTCGTCAGCGGCCTCGCCGCATTTGGAATAGATGACGTCGAGCACCAGATGACCCGCGTACTGACTGTACGGGTAAAGGGTGTTCTTGTTGCTCTCCCGGTTCCTAAAGTATCCGGCGAACGCGCCCAGGGTCATTCCATTCACTTCCGTCTGGCTTGTGCGATAGGTGCTCTTGATGTCCACGGCAAACTTGCGGCAGGTTTTCTCTTCGGCGAAGGTCAAGTCCGGGTAGAAATTTTGCTGCGGGCACAACTCGATTTGGAGCCGGTGTGTCTTTGCAAACTCGACGAACATTGGGAAAAGGAGCAGTTCCAGCACTTTTGAGATGATCTTCGTGTCCGACGAAATGGTGTAGATGCGGCGATAAACATCAATGAAGCCTTTGACAATCCATTCCCCTTCGTTTGTTGCCACCTCCTTCGCAAACGACTCCGTATGTGCTTGCAGCTCTTGCAGGAATTGTCTGGTTGTCATTTGCCGCTCCCTTTTGGCTCGCAGGCGGTGGGGCTTTCAAAGCCTTCTTTCCAACGAATGTCCGCTTTCATAATTGCATATTTCAAAGCCGGGAGCGCGCCGTTTTCCGCCACACTCTTCCGGCGGTGGCCCGTGGCCTTAACCAAGTTTGCCAAAATCGGAAGCAGGCGCAAGCTGTTGTTTTTGAGGAAATGCCGCTTGACAGCGATTATCAGATTGCGCGAAAGGGCAAGGGCGGACTATATAATTGGCATGTTGCAGACTTTGGAAAGCCAGGATGCGCTGGCGGCTGTGACGTCTTTTCGCGATCAGTTTTTGCAGGGTTTCCGGTTCATGGTTCTGGCCCGGTTGCTGGACGAAAAGATGGCCAGCTTGTACCGCGGGGGCAAAATCCATGGCGGCGTCTTCCTGGGCCGCGGCCAGGAGGCGTTGAGCGTGTCGGTGGGCCTTTCGCTCCGAAAGGGGGACATCTTTGCGCCGCTGATCCGCGACGGGGCCGGCCGGCTGGCGTTCGGGGAACCGCTCCTGGACGCGGTGCGCACGTATCTGGGATCGCCGCTCGGCCCGATGCGGGCGCGGGACGGCAATGTGCATCGGGGCAATCCGCGCCGGGGCATCCTGCCGATGATCAGCCATCTGGGGGCCATGATTTCGGTGGTCAACGGGGCGTTGATGGCGCGGCGCTTCAAACAGATTTCCGGGGACGTGGGGGCGGCGTGCATCGGAGATGGGGGGACTTCGACGGGATCGTTTCACGAGGCGCTCAACCAGGCGGCGGTGGAGAAGTTGCCGCTGGTGCTGGTGGTGGCGAACAACCAGTTTGCCTACTCCACCCCCAACGAGCGGCAGTTTGCCTGCGCCAATCTGGCCGACAAGGCGGCCGGTTACGGCGTGACCGGCCACAAGTTGGACGGCACGGACCTGGAGGCGTGTCTGCAAACGGTGGGCCGCGCGGTGGCGCTGGCGCGCCAGGGGCGCGGACCACAATTGGTGGTGGCGCAATTGCTCCGGCTCTGCGGCCACGGGGAACATGATGACGCGCATTATATTGACGCGCGCCTGAAGGCGTCGCCGCTGGGGCGCGATTGCATCCAGGCGGCGGAGGAGCGCCTGTGGCGGCAGGGGTGGGCGGACCCGGAAATGACCGGGCGCATGCGCCAGGAGGAGGCGCAATTGTTGGAGGAGACGCTGGCCAAGGTGCAACGGGAACCGGCGCCGGACCCTTACCGGGAGGATTGGCGCGCGCTCTCCTCGCGGCATCTGGTCGAACGGTTCGAGACTTATCCCGTGACGGAGACGTTGTGAGCATCACGTATCTTGAAGCCATTCGCGCGGCGCAGGCCAAGGCCCTGGCCGATGATCCGCGCGTCTTTATTTACGGGCAGGATGTGGGCGCGTTTGGCGGCGCGTTCAAGGCAACCAAAAATCTGGCCCGCGAATTCCCCGGCCGCGTCCTGGATGCGCCGATCAGCGAGGATGCGATGGTCGGGGCGGCCATCGGGGCGGCGATGGAGGGGATGCGGCCCATCATCGAAATGCAATTCGCGGATTTTTCCACCACGGGCCTGAACCAGATTGTCAACCAGGCGGCGACCCTGTTTTGGCGGATGCAGATCCCGTGTCCGATCACCATCCGGCTGCCGGCCGGTGGAACCTCCGGCGGCGGCCCTTTTCACAGCCAGAGCCTGGAGGCCATTTACGCCCATTATCCCGGTCTGATCGTGATGACGCCGGGCACGGCGGAAGACGCCTACAGCATGTTGCTGGAAGCGGTGGCCATCGAGGACCCGGTGATTTTTTGCGAGCACAAGTATCTTTATTACCATTGCAAGGCGGAAGGGTTGCCCACCGAAGCCATGCCGGTCGGCAAGGCCCGCATCGCCCGCGCCGGCCGCGACCTGACCCTGGTGGCTTACAGCGCCATGGTGCAGGATTCCCTGGAGGCGGCTGTGGAACTGGCGGGCGAAGGCGCGGAGATCGAAGTCGTGGACTTGCGCTCCATCAAACCGCTGGACACCGATACCGTCGTCGCTTCGGTGGCGCGCACCGGACGCTTGTTGTGCGTGGGCGAAGCCTGGCCGTGGGGCGGCGTCACCGCCGAGGTCATTGCGCGGGTGGCCACGGAAGGTTTCGGGCTGCTCGACGCCCCGCCGCAACGGCTCAATTCCAAGGACACCCCCATTCCTTATCATCCCAATTTGTGGACCGTGCATCGGCCGACGGTGCGGAGCATCGCCGCCGCCGCGCGCAACCTCTTGCGAATGTGAGGACACACAACTAGCCATGCCGCAAATTCCCATCATCATGCCGCAATTGGGCGAAGCCATCGCCGAAGCCACCGTCATCGCCTTGCACATCCGCGAGGGCGACCAAGTCGCCGTGGACCAGGACGTGATGGAGGTGGAGACCAACAAGGCGACGATGAACGTCGCCTCACCCTGCCCCGGCAAAGTCAACCGCCTGCTGGTCAAACTCAATGAAAGCTACCCCGTCGGCGCCGTGCTCGGCTACTTGGAGGCCACCGACGAGGATGCCCGCCGCCTGGGGCTGGACCAGCATGGCCCGGACCACGGCGGCCCGCACGGACAGGGCGCGGGCAACGGGGCGGAATCCAGCGACGAAGGCAGGAAACGCAGCGTGCAACCGACTGTGCGCGGCTTGCCGGTGCCGGCGCACGCCGCCGGGGCCAGCTACATGTCGCCCCGGATGAAAGCGCGCATGGCGGAACTGGGTTTGCACGCGGCGGATTTGGCGGGAGTGGCCGGAAGCGGCGCGGGGGGCCGCGTGACCATCCAGGATTTCGAGAAGTTTTTGGAACAGTTGGAGCAAAACAAACTGACCAGCGCCTCCAGTATGCGCGTCGCCGTCGCCGACGCCATGCGCCGGAGCTGGACGCGCCCCCTGGCCACCGTCGCCCTGCCGTGCATCTTGGACACGATGATGGCCCATCGCAAAGACAGCGTCGCGAAAGCCGGGCCGGCGCTCTATTTGTTGCGCGCGCTGGCGCTGGCCCTGGCGGAGAACAGCGCCCCGGCCGGACGCCTCATCGGAAACAAAATTGTCCATCCGCCCGCCATTGATGTCGGTTTCGCGGTCGAGGCGGAGGATGGCGTCCTCGTCCCGGTGCTCCGCCACGCCGACCGCCACCGCCTGGCCGATTCGGTGGAGCGTTACAATGAACTGGTGAAACTGGCCCGGCAACGCCGTTTGCCCAACGACGCCACCGGCGGCTCGATTGCCACCGTGACTAATTTCGGCACCTTCGGCCTGACTTGGGCGACGCCGATCCCGCTGCCGGAACAAACATTGGTGCTGGGCGTCGGCGCGGGCAAAAAAGTGCCTTTCTGGGACGAGCAGAAACAACAATTCGTCCCGGTGACAGAGGCGAATTTGACGTTGAGTTTTGACCACCGCGTTCTGGACGGCGGCGCGGCGGGCCGCTTGCTGGCGCGCGTGGCCGCGCTGCTCCAAGCCCCGGAGACGCTGTGAAAGCGAAGGCTAAAGGCTGAAGGCTAAAGGCTAAAGGCTCAAAGTCGCGCGGCTGAAAGCGACGGGAAGGCTATAAGCGCAAGTCAATATAAGGCGTTCTTGTCCTGCTCCCTTTTGAGCTTCAATAAATCTGCTATGTCTTTGTGGTTGTTGGCGGTCGCCAAATCCAGAGGTGTCTGGCCCGCATTATCCTTGGCATTTGGATCGGCTCTTGCGGCCAGCAGTAATTCCACTGCCTCCTTGCTGCCATTCCGCGCGGCGACGTGCAAGGGCGTCAGGCCCGAATTTTCCGAGGAGTTGATGTCGGCTTTGTTGGCGAGCAGCAGCATCACCATGTCTTTGTAACCAAGAGCCGCCGCGACATGCAAAGGCGTATAACCTTCGCGGTTTTTGGCATTGAGATCGGCCTTGTTGGCCAGCAGTAACATGGCGATGTCTGTGTAACCATTTTCCGCCGCCACATGCAAAGGTGTCCGTCCAGCCCCCTCCTTGACGTTGACATTGGCTTTGTTCTCCACGAGCAATTCCACGAGGTCCTTGTGGCCTCCAAACACCGCATTGAGCAAAGGTGTCCAGCCGCCGTAGGCATTGGCTTCGACGTCGGCCTTGTTGGCCAAGAGCAGTTCGGCCACATCCTTCTGGCCATATTCCGCCGCGTAATGCAAAGGCGTCAGGTTGGCGTAGCTACCTGAATAGAGTTACCCTGAAAACTTCAGCATTTGCAAAAGAGCACGATGCGATTGGTGTTGGTTCCCTTGGCATTGTTGTCAACGCCCCAGCAGTTGGCTGTCTTGGTGAACTTTTGGTCGTTGATCAAAATCAGTTCCGGGCGCAGCCCGGCCGCCAGCCCGCAGCCCAGGACCGTTTCCTCCAATTTGATTTCCCCCCGGCGCACTTCGCCGACTTCAAAGGCAACCCGCCCGCCCGGCCGCAATACCCGCCGCAGTTCCCCAAACACCGCCGTCATTTCCCCCCGCCACTCGTCCAGGCGGTTCGGAACCGTCAGCTTGACTCCCTTGGGGTCAATGCCGAGAAACCAGCAGCGCAGCCAATTGTCCCCCGCGTAATCCACCACGTCCAAAAACGGCGGCGACGTCACCACCAGCGAAACCGAGCCGCCGGGGATCGCCGCGGTGGCGTGGGCGGGCTGGTTGAGAAGCAGGCTTTTTTCCGCCACGCCGAGCAGCCGCGCCCGCGTCTCGACATCGCAATCTTGCAGGAGAATCCGGCTCTTCTTGTAAATCAAATCGCGCACGTTCCGGCGCGGCGGCGTTTGGCCGCGGTCGGCGTTGATCTTCCGCTGCGACTTCACCGACACCGCCTGGTTGGGCGGCAAGGTATAGACGGAAAAAAATCCCGGCGAATGGCCGGTGAGACGGTTAAGCGCAACCAGCGCAATCCATTCATCCACGGGGTCCAGTGTTCCCCGGCCCAGCAAATGCCTTTTCAGCGCCGCGATTTCCCGCAGAGTTTCCGGGTGGAAAAAGACCAACAGATCGTCGGGCGTCTCTCCGCCGGCTGTGAAATCAATCTCCGCCAGGCGCGCGCGGATTTGTTCCAAAGTGGGCGGGCGCAACCGGGGGCGCACGAGCACCAGGCTGAGGGGGTTGACATCGCAGCCGCACGGCACGCGCCCCAGGAGCGCGGCTTCCAGCAGCGTGGTGCCGCGCCCCATGAACGGATCGTGGACAACATCGCCCGGCTCGGTCAGGCGCTCGATGAAAAAGCGCGGCAGTTGCGGCTTGAAACAGGCGCGATAGGAAATCTCGTGCAACCGGCTGGCCGCCCGCTGTTTGGCTGTCCAAAACTCATTGATATAGGTGGGGACGGACCACGTTTTGCCGCCGGCGGTTGCGGCGGCGGCGACGGTTTCGGCCAAAACGGTTTTCTTGCCAAACTCATCAAACGCCAAAAGTTGTTCCGCGAACGGGGCCTTCAGTCCGGGGCCGCGCCTCGGAACCTCCGCGCCCCGCGCCTCAAACTCAAATTCCAAATTAGTCTGCAGCGACATCAGGGAGCATTCTAACAAGCTCTAAAATGTTTGCGCGAGAAATCTTTGTGCCTGCGCCCAAATGCCCCGATTGCCACCATCCTTCGACGACGTTCCGCGCCAAAATCCAATAGGGCACGGCTGGAAATGACTCAATATCTGACACAATGTAGCCTTGTACATTTGCCAGCTTTCTCAAGAAGCCGCTCCTGTCGAAACTCCGTCCGGAACCAACCATGTAACTCGGACAGAAATATATGCCCCTGCGCGTGATATTTCGTACCTCCCAATTGGCTCCTCTCGAGTCCACCAAGTCGAAGGCTGCCCCTTCGCTCGAAGCGAGCTTGAATCCCTCCTCACGCGCGATCCGACGCTCGATGAGAAAAGCGACCCGTCGGCCGTCCGTGAAATATTCACGCACGCTTTGTTCGTCCACTTGCAACGCAGATGCTACTTCGTGGATGTTCCATTCGAGCGTTCTTGTCGGCTTCATGGGAACATGGTTGCAAAATTCAGGTGAGAATGAAAGCTATCTTTGCAAATCGGCTTGGGCGTTTTTTGGGAACGAAAAGAACAATTCTCTTCTTGAAGAAACAGTTACGGGTGGCACATTGTCGTCAACCTGAGTTATGAGCACTATTACTGAGGCCGTGGCCAAGCTGGAAAACCTGTCGCAAGATCGGGCCTGCAAGGTCGTTTCATTGATTGATGATTTGGCCGAATTGGAGGCCCTCGAAACCGCAGCCGACCTCAAAGCGACGCGCGCGACTCTCGCAAACCCCGGCGAGTGCATCACTATTGACGAACTGGAAAAGCGGCTGGCATTGTGAACTACACGGTTCGCACAACGTCTCCAGCACCGCTCGAAGCCAGCGCCGCTTCGCGCTCGAGCAACGTGGGATGCGAATAGTAAAAGCCGCTGTAAATTGGGTGCGGCGTGAGATTGCTCAGATTCTTTTCGTTCAACTTCCGCAGGGCCGAGATCAAAGGCCGGCGCTGTTGGATCAGCCCGGCCGCATAAGCGTCGGCCTCGTACTCATGGCGGCGCGAAAGACGGTGCCACAGCGGCGACACCCAAAACGTCACCACCCCGGACAGCAGCGCGAACAGCAGCAACGCCGGCGCCATCTCCCCGGCCGCAAAACCAAAGCCGCCCAAAAACCAGGCCTGCCGCGCCAGCACGGAAAGCGCGTAGAACGCCAGCAGCCCGCCCCCCAGCGACAACGCAATGCCTTTTGGAATATGCCCCTTCTTGTAGTGGCCGATCTCGTGGGCCAGGACGGCCTCCAGTTCGCCCCGGTCCAGTTGCCGCACCAATGTGTCAAATAGAACTATTTTTCGGAACCGGCCCAGGCCCGTGAAAAATGCGTTGGAGTGCCGCGACCGTTTGCTCCCGTCCATTACCTGAATGTCGCGCGCGCGAAACCCGGCGCGCTGCCCCAGGGCCAGCAGGCCGTCGCGCAATTCCCCCGGCGGCAGCGGAGTGAACTTGTTGAACAGCGGCAGAATCAAGACCGGCGCGGCCAGCATCATCACCAGTTGCCACGCCGCCAGGCAAACCCACGCCCAGAACCACCACCCCTCCCCCAGCCATCCCGCCAGCTTCAAAATCAACACCAGCAACGGATACCCCAAAGCCAGCGCCAGCAGCAATCCCTTCAACCGGTCCATCCACCAGAGGCCGGCGGTGGTCGTGTTGAAACCGAACCGTTCCTCGAGATGAAATTGCGCATGCCAGTCGAACGGCAAATCCGCCGCCGACAGCAGCACTCCCACCGACGTCAGAAAACCCGCGCCGGCCCATACCGACGAGCCGGCGGCGCCCCGGAAAAGTTGATGGAACCACGGCAGAACGCCGCTGAAAAGAACGGTCGCCAGAACCGCCGCGCCCCAGGTCAACTCGATCATCTCGAACCGGCTTTTCGCCAGCGTATAATCCACCGATTTGGCGTAAGTCTCGGGCGTGACCGTGCCGGCGAAGGCGGGCGGGACCGCCCCGGCGTTGCGGCGGACATGGCGCTGGTTCAGCCATTCAAGCCAGAGTTGCGCCATCCATTTCGCCGCGATCAGCGCCGCGCAAAGAATGATGAAAGCCGTAGTCATCGTGAAAGCGCTTCACCTTCCTGAAAATCCTCTCTTAATCATAATCTTAATCATAATCATAATCCCGATTTTCAAACCAACCTGTTGTCCTCTGCGGCCAAGCGCCGTAGGCGCGATATCTTTGTAGAACCCCTCGGAAGAAAAACCCCCAAGGCCCGTAGGCGCGACATCTTTGTCCAACGAAGATGCCGCTCCTGACGGAGCTTGAACTTCTTTTGCGGTTGGGTTCTACAAATACGTCGCGCCGATGGCGCTTCCCGCGCCGCAATACACTTAAGCTGTCTCTTATCATGCTTTGAGCAAACCCTCATGCATCGAAAACGAGATTAAGATTAGGAACCCGAAACCGCCAGCATCAAGATTTGAGCATCAAGATTTGAGATTAAGATTAGGATTAAGATTAAGATTAGGAACCCGACACGGCCAACCAAAAAACTCAGATGCGCTCCACCGGCGGCGCGACCCACTGGCCGTCAATCATCGAAACCGCCACATCGCCGGGATGGTGGACTATGGCCGCCGCGCACTCGGAGGACGGCCCGGTGAAAGGAATCGCAACCAGGTCCGCCCAACTGCCGGGACTCAGCTCGCCGGCGCGGCCCTGCCAGCCCAGCGCGCGCGCGCCGTTGCGCGTGGCCATTTCCACAATCGCCTCCGGCGCGATCCCGGGATGCGCGGCGGCAAACTGGCGCATTTCCGCCAACAGACTCAACTCCGGCTTCGGCCGCTGCGCTGGCAAAACGCTGGCCAGGCTGTCCGTGCCCAGGCAGACATTGACGCCCGCCGCCGCCAGTTCCTCGGAGGCGAAACGCTGGTGCCGGAAGTAGGCGTGGCTGCGCGGACAATGCACCACGCTGGCCCCGCTCCGCGCCAGCGCCTGGATGTCCGAGGCCAGAAGATAATTGGCGTGGATGGCGAGAAAATTTTCGCCCAGCAACCCGCATCGCTCCACCTGCGCCAGCGGCGTGCCCAGGCCGCAATCACTCATAACGCGCTGCGGTTCCAGCCAGTCAAACATCGCTCCGCGCCGGTGTGCGAACATTTCAAATTCCTCCGCCGATTCCGCAACGTGCATGGTCACGCGCCAGTTCCTTTGGCGCGCCAGCCGGGCGGTCGCTTCCAGCAGCGGCGCGGTCGTGGAGTAGAGCGCATGTGGGGAAAGTCCGGCCAGGCCGCGCTCCGGCTTCAGGCTCTCCATCTTCTCCGTCGCCTCGCCCAAAATATCCGCCGGGGCGCGCCGGCTTCTCAGCCCCGTCATTTCCAGAAAGGACGCCACCCGCAACGGCGTGCCGGACCAAACCTCCGGCAGCAACTCCGGCACCGCTTCGATGTCCGCCACGGCCGTGCAGCCGGTCCGCGCCAGCATGGCCGCGCCCGCCAGCCACGCGGCGGCGTAGTCGCTGTAACCCGCGGCCGCTTTGAGGGCGAGCAGCGCCTTGATCCAGCCGGAAAAATGCCGGGGCGGCGCCAGGCCGTGCATCGCGGTGTAGTCCAGGTGGCAGTGGGCGTTGATCAAACCGGGCAGCAAAATGGCCGCGCCCAGGTCCGCCGCCGGTTCCGCGAAACGCGCCTGGAGGTCCGGCCAGGAACCCACTTCCGCGATCCGGTTGCCGGAAATGACCACCGCCCCGTCCTCAATGGCAGGACGGCACACCGGCAGGACGATTCGGGCGCGAAGGATCACTTTCGATGGTTGTAGCGGCGGTCTATGACCGCCGCCAATCTGTCGTGAGATTGGGCCTCACTTCTCTTCCGAGGCCTGGCGCGAAGCCTTGCCGCGGGAGGCGAGGGTATGGTTGCGGGCCTTGTACTTATTATGCCGCTTGCGCAACTGCTGCTCCATCTTCTTGGTGACCAAATCAATGGCCGAATACAGGTCGCTCTGGCAATCCTCGGCAAACAAGTCCGGGCCGGGCACGGACAGCCGCAGCGAGCATATAAATTGCCGTTCCGGCACTTTCAGATGGTCGTGCTCCAGCGAGACCCGCGCACTGGTGGCGTAATGATCCAGGTGCTCCAACTTCTCAATCCGGGACAAAATATGATCTTCAATCGCCTTGGTAAGAGTGACGTTGTGTGTCGAGAGGATATACTTCATGCCCTAAAATCGCCCAATTCCTAAAAAAATCCAGCAAAACTGTGTTTTGCCTGCGCGGCCGCTGTCAATTGGACTGTCTTCTTGCCACAAACTCGGTGCCGCCGGGGGCCTCCCCGGCTCCGTTCAGGAAGTTATCAACCATCAGTCCCAGGCGCGCGTAATCCACCGGCTTGCCGAGCACCGCGTCCACCGGATTATCCGGGCCGGCCTTGCGTCTAAACCCGGTCACCATCACGATCTTCTGCTGCGGTGCGATCCGCCGGATTGCAGCCGCCAGTTCATTGCCCTTCAGGAACGGCATTTCAAAATCCACTATCACCATGTCGAACCGCCCTTTCCCAAACAAAGCCAGCGCTTCCGCCCCATTATTGGACTCCACAACCGTGAAGCCGGCCTTCCCCAGCGAGAGCCGCATCACCTCGCGCAAGAGCCGTTCATCATCCACGACTAATATCCGCTTCCCAACTGCCCCGTCTCTATTCGTGTTCATATATCTGAGCGGTTCGCCAGGGTGGCAAAAATCAAATTTCCGGGCGTTTATGGCAATTCTCCGACAACGCGGGCAGCCCGTTTTACGAGCCGGCCTGCGGTCGTTGCGGCTTCCGATCTCGGAATGACTGTTCCAGCGCCGGTTTGCCAGCAAAAACTCTGCCATCTCGCTTCTGAGAATTGGGCGCACGAAGAATTCTTCGCGCATTCCTCTCTCTCCCCGCCTGCGGGGAGAGAGCCGGAGAGAGGGGTTCCCGGAATTTGTCCTGCGCCCCTGAGAATTCAGGCTTCACCCCGGCCCGCCAACCTGCTTTAATCTCCGCGTGCCGACCAAAATCATCTCCGTGGCCAATCAAAAAGGTGGCGTGGGCAAGACCACCACCACCATCAATCTTGCCGCCTGCCTGGCCTCCCTGGGCCGCCGCGTGCTCCTGGTTGACCTGGACCCCCAGGCCAACGCCACCAGCGGCCTGGGACTGGAAAAACTCGAAGGCGCCAGCGCCTACCGGCCACTCCTGGGCGAAGGCTCCCTCCAGGAAAAAATCAAACCCACCGCCTTCGACCGCCTCAGCCTTGTCCCCAGCGAAGTGGACCTCTGCGGCGCCGAGATCGAAATCGCGCGCGCCGAAAACCATCTGCAACGCCTCTCGCTTCTCCTCCATCCCCTTGCGGCCCAGGGCGCGTTTGATTTCATTATGATTGACTGCCCGCCCTCGCTGGGCATCCTCACCCTCAACGCCTTTGCCGCCTCCGACCATCTGATCATCCCCCTCCAATGCGAGTACTACGCCCTGGAAGGCATCTCCACCAGCCACCGCGTCCTCAGCCAGGTGCGCGACAACGGCATCAACCCGCGCCTCAACCTCCTCGGCGTCCTCATGACCATGTTTGACAGCCGCACGCGCCTTTCCGCGCAAGTGGTTGGAGAAGTCCGCGACCATTTCGGCGCGCTTGTATTTGACACCGTCATCCCGCGCAGCACCCGATTGGCCGAGGCCCCCAGCTTTGGCAAGCCGATCATCCACTACGATCCCTACAACGCCGGCTCCGCCGCCTACGAAGTCCTGACCCAGGAACTCCTCCAGCGCCTCGGCGAAAAGGAACCCAAGCCGCAAGGTCCATAATTCCTGGGTAGCACGGGCGACTCGCCCGTCCCGCCGGGCCACTGGCCCGGCGGAATAGCCGCGACAAGGCGCAAGAAACGCAAAAGTTCTTTGGTTCTTGCGCCCTCTGCGCCTTTTTGCGGCTATTCTTTTCCCCCAGTCTGTAGTCAATGCAACCGACTGCACAGTATATTGTGGCAGCGGCGTCCCGCCGCTGTGACTGGCGGTTGAGCAGGCAAACAGCGGCGAGACGCCGCTGCCACTTGTGTACACTATTTCAGGGACACTACATCAGCAAAGCCGGGCACCCTCCCATTCGTCCCATCCTTCCCCTCCGCGCATACCGCCATCACTTGCGGATTGTAATAACCACCCCCGCGGCATTACACTGCGCAAATTTTATGCCCAAACAAATCGCCGAAATGCGGGTGGAAGCCGCCACCATGGAATTGCCGGACACCAAAACCATCCGCCTCCAATGGCCCCAAGGCTACAGCCCGGAGTTCAAGACCGGCCAGTTCATCACCGTCTATTTCTCCGACAGCCCCGCCTACAAGCGCGCCTATTCCCTGACCTCCTGCGCCCTGGACCGCGGCTTCTTCGAAGTCACCATCAAGCGCGAAGGCAAAATGGGCACCCGCATCGTGGATTGGGTCCAGCCCGGCGACCTGCTCTGGGTGATCCCCCCCTCCGGCCGATTCCTCCCCGTTCTTGAACCGGGCAAACACCTCATCTGCATCGCCGGCGGTTCGGGCGTGGCCCCCTTTCGCGGCTTTGTCCGCGAAGCCACCCTCCGCAGCCTCGACACGCGGATGACAGTCCTTTACAGCGTCCGGACCCCCGACGACATCATCTTCAAGAAGGAATTCCGCGAACTCGAGCAGGCCAACCCCTACTTCAAATTCCACGTCACCTGCACCCGCCTTGCGGAAGGCGATCCCTGGCCGGGCCGGCGCGGGCGCATCGAATCCGCCTGGGTGCGCGAGCACATCTGCGACCTGCCCAACACCGTCTTCTACGCCTGCGGCCCCACCGCCCTGGTGGATGCCGCCGAGCACCTCGTCACCGAAGAGTTGAAAGTCCCCAAAGAGCAGATGAAGATCGAAAAGTGGGGGTAGGGAAGGGAAATGCTGAAATGCTGAAATTGGAGTGGCGGAGTGTTGGGTTTTCCCATCACTCCATCACTCCACCACTCCACCACTCCATTCCGCCTTCGCGTCCCATTGCCTTTTGGCGTTGACAAACGGTCCATTAACTTCTAACATCGCTTGAGTTATGGGTACAATTGACATGGCGTCGCGCAAAGAAGCGGAACTGGCGTTCCGCGCTCCACAGCGCTTCGCCCTAATGCCATGCGGCCGACAGGCCGCCGTGGAGTGCGGCGCGACAGCGCCGCTTTTCGAGCCGCCGACAGTCAGGCGTCTGCGATTTCATGCCGGTGCCCGGTCTCGGTGGGTAGCATCCCGATTCCATCGGGACCTGTGCTGGTCGGCGACTCGCCGACCGGAAGCGGAAGGGACGGACTGTAGGCACGGGGCAGTGCCGTTGCCAAAGGTCGGATTTGGGCTTCCGCCGGGCCAGTGGCCTGGCGGGACGGGTCCCGATGGAATCGGGATGCTACCCAGGAACTATGGAATATGCAGGTTAATCCCGCCAATAAAGCAAACCTACTGTATCGTTACAGAAAGGCCAGAATTAAGGCCAATTAAGCCTAATTAAGGTTAATTAAGGTTAATTAAGCCAAAACGAACAATTTTTTGTGACTCGAAATTGCATTCCCCGGAAGAACCCAACGGAGTGTTGGAGTGATGGAGTGTTGGGTTTTCCCATCACTCCATCACTCCACCACTCCACCACTCCATCACTCCAATGAAAAGAATCCCTGTCAGCCTCTCGTGTTTGGCCGTTGCGGTGGTTGCTTCCTGCGCCGCCGCCGCGCAAAGTCCCAGCCCCGCCCCCGCCTCGCCCCGTGTTACCCAGTCCGGAGACGACCTTCAATCCAATTCCATCGCTGAACTTTCTGCACTGTTCCAGCAGTCCACGCCCCCTCGTACTCGGCCCTTCGATGCGGACTGGCGCTTCCTCAAAGCCGACGCTCCGGGCGCGGAACAGCCCGGCTTTGACGACGCCGCCTGGCGGAAATTGGATGTGCCGCACGACTGGAGCATCGAAGGCCCGTTCGCGCAAACCAACCCCTCGACCGGCCTGGGCGCTTGGCTGCCCAGCGGCATCGGCTGGTATCGCAAGCATTTTACCCTCCCGGACGATTTCAAGTCGCGGACGGTCTTCATTGAATTCGACGGCATCATGCAGAACAGCGATGTCTGGATCAACGGTTTCAAACTCGGCCACCGTCCCTACGGCTATGTCAGCTTCCAATACGATCTCACCGGCAACTTGAATTTTGGCGGCGCGGACAATGTTCTCGCCGTCCGCGCGGACACATCGGCGCAGCCCGCCTCGCGCTATTATCTGGGCGCGGGCATTTACCGTCATGTCCGCCTGGTCGCGACGGACCCGGTTCACATTATCCATTGGGGCGAGTATGTCACCACCCGGCAAGTTTCCGCCGCGCAGGCGACCGTTCATGTGCAAACCACCGTCACCAACCAGTCCTTCGCGCCTCGCCAGATTTCCGTCAAGGTTTCGCTGCTCGACCCGGCAGGACACTCGGCCGGCCAGGCGGCAACTGAAATGTACACGCTTCCTCGCGGAGGGTCGGTGCAATTTGAGCAGGACATTGTTGTCCTCAATCCGCAACTGTGGGATTTGGACAAGCCAGTTCTCTACAGCGCCCAAGCACAGGTCATGACGGAGGGCGGAATCCACTTCTGCGACCGGGACGTGGTCAATTTCGGCATCCGCGATGCCGTTTTCAAAGCCGACACCGGCTTCTGGCTCAATGGCAAGAACATCAAAGTCAAGGGCGTCTGCCTTCACCAGGACGGCGGCGCGTTCGGCATCGCCGTGCCGGACGGCGTTTGGGAGCAGCGATTCCAGGCGCTCAAGGAAATCGGCGCCAACGCCATCCGCACCGCCCACAATCCTCCCGATCCCGCCTTTCTGGACCTCTGCGACCGCATGGGATTCCTGGTCATGGACGAAATGTTCGATTGCTGGACCGTCGGCAAATATGGCGACAAGGACTACCACCTGTTCTTCAACGATTGGTCGCAAATTGACACCCGCGACACCGTGATGCGCGACCGCAATCATCCCAGCATTATACTTTACAGCGCCGGCAACGAAATCCACGACACCCCCAACGCCCGCCTTTCCACCAACATCCTCGCCGGCCTGGTCAAGGTCTTCCATTCCAACGACCCTTCCCGCGCCGTCACCCAGGCCCTGTTCCGTCCCAACACCAGCCACGACTTCGACGACGGCCTGGCGGATCTGCTCGATGTCATCGGCACCAACTACCGCGACGCCGAATTGCTCGCGGCGCACCGGGCAAAACCGACCCGCAAAATCATCGGCACGGAAAACGGCCACGGCTCCGGCCCCTGGATTTTTGTGCGCGACAATCCCGCCTACTCCGGCCAATTCCTTTGGAGCGGCATTGATTACCTGGGCGAATCCCGCACCTGGCCCTCCACCACTTCCGGTTCGGGACTCGTTGGCCGCGCCGGCCAGCCCAAACCGGCCGCCGCCGAGCGCGAAAGCTGGTGGAGCGAAAAACCGATGGTTCTCATCACCCGCGGCTCGGCGCTCGATTGGACGCCCGCCAGCACCGCGGCGCACAAGGAAACCGTGGATATTTACAGCAATTGCGAGCAGGTGGAATTGTTTCTCAACGGCAAGTCACTCGGTTCAAAACCGATGGGCAACTCCACCGCGCCCCGCGTCTGGCAGGTGGATTTCGAGCCGGGCGCGCTCAAGGCCGTCGCCCGGAATGGCGGCGTCAGCGTCGCCACAAACGAACTGCGCACCGCGGGCAAGGCGGCAAAGATTGTTCTCACCGGCAACCATGCCACCCTCCCGGCCGATTACGACCACGTTTGCCGCGTCCTGGCCAGCGTGGCGGACGAGAACGGCGAAACCGTTCCGGCGGGCAATCCATTGATCACCTTCAAGATTTCCGGCCCCGGCGTCGTTGCGGCGGTGGACAACAGCGACAACTCCAGCCACGAGGCCTTCCAGTCCAGCGAGCGGTTCGCCGCGCAGGGCTGGTGCGTAGCCTTCGTCAAAGCCACCGCCCCTTCCGGCACAATTACTTTGACAGCCACCGCCCCCGGTCTCGCCCCCGGCTCCCTCACCCTCCAAGCCGCAAGTGCAGCGCCTTAATCTTGATCGTAATCTTACTCTTAATCTTAATCCCGGTTTTCAAACCAACATGTTTTCTTCCACAGCCAAGCGCCGTAGGCGCGACCTTTATGTAGAAGGCCGCGAACCACCACCCCATAGCCCCGTAGGGGCGGCATCTCCGCACAACGAATATGCCGCTCCTGAACGGAGCTTGAACCTCTTCGTCGGTTTGGTTCTACAAAGAGGCCGCGCCTGCGGCGCTCCCCGCGCCGGAATGCAATTCAGACTAAGAACATGTAACCGTCCGGTAAAGTCAGCCGTCTTTTAACTAATAGCTTTATGACGCCGAACGATTTGCAACCCAAACTGATCGAAGCGGCTCATTATTTCAACCTCAACCCTTAACCCTCCGTTCAACCCCAAGAAGTTCCTCCTATGAAAACACACCTATCCGCCGCCTCGCGCGGCTTCGTTGCCTCCGCCTTCATTTCATTGGCCCTGGCCGTGCCGGCGCTCCGCGCCGCCGACGGTCCGCCAGTGGTCGCCAAACCCGCCGTCAACGCCCCCGTCACCATCACCGACAACGGCGGGACTTGGACGATGGACAACGGCATCCTCAAGGCCACCATCAGCAAGGCCAACAGCCATATCACCACTCTCATCTATCACGGTTTCAACATCATGGGGCCGGGCGGCATCTGGGAGTCCACACCCGGTCCGGGAGCGGCCCAATCCATCACTATTGACCCGTCGAAAAACGGCGGCGAGCGCGGCGAAGTGGCGCTGAAGGGAGCGGGCGGAGGCATCACCATCGAGATTCGCTACACTCTGGAACGCGGCCTCAGCGGCATTTACACCTACGCCATTTACCGGCACGGGGCCAGTTCTTCCGCCGGCAGTTATGGCGAAAACCGTTTCATCAACCAGCTCAGTTCCAGGTTCGACTGGCTCTCGGTGGACCAGGACCGCAACATGGCCATGAGCAGCCAGGGGGATGGGGGCGTTCAGATTCATGCCAAGGAGCAGCATATCCTCGCCAACGGCATTTATAAGAATTCCGTCGAGCACAAATACAGCTATTGCGCCGAGATGTACAAGCTCCCCGCTTATGGCTGGTCCAGCATCAAGGATCACGTCGGCGTCTGGTTCATCAACCCCTCCATGGAATATATCGGCGGCGGCCCCACCCGCATTGATCTGGTTTGCCACTTGGGGGCGACGATGCTCGATTACTGGACTTCCGGCCATTACGCCGGCGGCGCCGAGTGCAATATCCCCGCCGGGGAAGTTTGGAACAAGGTCGTCGGCCCGATTTTCGTCTATCTCAATGAATTGCAAAGCGCCCAAACCACCACCCAGGCCGAGTTGGACACCCTCAAGGCCACCGAGGGCAACCCCACCATCCCAGCCTCCTGGACGGCTAACTCGACCGCCTTGTTTCACGACGCCCTCAGCGAAGCCAAAACCATTGATGCCCAGTGGCCCTTCCCCTGGGTGCAGACCCCGGAATACACGCAAAAATCCGGCCGCGCCACCGTCAATGGCAAATTGGTCCTCAACGACCCGCAGGCGGCCACAACCAAACTGCCTCATCTGAACGTCGGCCTGACCCATCCCGATTTCAACGGCCCGTCCAGCGCCTTCGCCCTGCGCGCGGGCAATGGCACGACGGTCACCTGGGAGCACGATGCCAATTACTACCAGTTCTGGACCGTCGGCTCTGAGGACGGCACATTCTCCATTGCCAATGTCCTCCCCGGCAAGTACACCCTCCACGCCTTTGCCGACGGCGTTCTGGGCGAATACACCAATTACAACATCACCGTCGCGGCGGGCCAACCCGTGAACTTGGGCAACCTTGAATGGAAACCCGTCCGCTATGGCAAACAAGTGTGGGACATCGGATACCCCGACCGCACCGGCGGCAAATTCTACAAGGGCGACGGCTCGAACTACTGGCTCTGGGGCTGGTGCGTGCGCTACCCGCTCCTGTTCCCCAACGACATCACTTACACCATTGGCAAGAGCGATTACCACAAAGACTGGTTCTTTGAGCAGGTCCCCCACGGCGACACCACCCCGTGGATCAATCCCGCCGCCAAGGATCCCGCCAACCAGCGTTTCGGATGGGTCAAGGTGCAGGGATCGGATGACTGGGGGCAAATTGGCCGTGGCCGCGCGACCACTTGGACCATCAAATTCAACATGGACAAAGCCTCCACCGGCCAGGCCGCCCTGCGCATCGCCCTGGCGGGCGCTGACGGCATGGGCGGCGGCGGAGGAGCGCGTGGCGGCGGCGAAGCCCCGCGTGGCGGTGGCGCCGGCGCTGGTGGCGGCGGCGGTGGCGGCGCGAGGGCCGGTCGCGGTGCGCCTCCTGGAGGCGGTGCGCCTGCCGGCGGCGAAGGCGCGCGCGCCGGTGGCGGCCCGCGTGGCGGCGGCGGCGGCGGCGGCGGGCTTGCCATCGGTGTCAACGGCCAGAACGTCGGCAGCATCCGGCCTACAGCCACCAACGCGCTCCGCTACAACACCGACAAGGGCGTATGGCGTGAATACGTCCAGATGTTCGACGCCGCGCTGCTCAAGGCGGGCGAAAACGAAATCACGCTCACCGTCCCCGCCGGCGATCTGACTTCCGGCGTCGTGTACGACTACCTGCGCCTCGAACTTAACGAGAAGTAGCCATTATTGGCAGGGCGTCCCGATTCCCAATCGGGAGCCGCCCTAAAAAATCCGAGAGATAATCTGACGGTATTTTGACCGTCAGAACCGAATCTTACTCTTAATCTTGCTCTTAATCTCACCCCCCTAACCCGGATATTTCATGGTTCGCACGAAACGCCAACAATCCGGAGCGCCGACTTGCAGTCGGCTTTGCGGTCGCGATGGCGCTGAAAGCCGATTGAAAATCGGCGCTCCGAATCCGAAAGTATGAAATTTCCGGGCGAATAGTATTCCCATGAAAACCCACTTGTCCGCCCCTCCGCGCGGCCTCCTTGCGGCTGCCTTCCTCTCACTGGCCCTGGTCATCCCGGCGTTGCGCGCCGCCGATGGCCTGCCGCCCGTCGCCAAGACCAGCGTCACCGCCCCCGTTACCGTCACCGATAACGGCCGCGCCTGGATACTTGACAACGGCATCGTCAAGGCGACCATCAACAAGGGCAACGGCAACATGACCTCGCTCCTCTATCACGGCATCGAGACCATGGGCGCCGGCGGTTACTGGGAGGAAACCCCGCAGGGCGCGCCCAAACTGACCCAAACGGTCACGATTGACCCGGCGACAAACGGCGGCGCGCGCGCCGAGGTCGCCGTCAAGGGCGTCACCGGCGGCACGGTCATGCTGACCCCCAGCGCGCCCGGCGGCGGAACCTATTGCGACATCGAGGTCCGCTACGCGATGGGCCGCGGCGAAAGCGGCATTTACGCCTACGCCATTTTCTCCCATCCCGCCGCCTACGGCGCGATGGGAGTGGGCGAAAGCCGTTACATCACCAAGCTCAACAAGACCTTCGACTGGATTTCGGTGGACGCGGACCGCAACATGCTCGAATGCACGCCGCAGGATTGGGGCGCGGGCGTAGTCATCCACGCCAAGGAACAGCGGATCTTGAGCACCGGCTATTACAAAAACTCTGTCGAGCACAAATACAGCTACAATGCGGTGCAATACAAGATCCCCGCCTTCGGCTGGTCGAGCACCAAAAATCATGTCGGCGTCTGGTTCATCAACCCCACCATCGAATTCCTCAGCGGCGGCGCTTCCAAGCAGGAATTGGTCTGCCATTTTGACGCCAACGACAACCCCGACCCGATCATCCTGGATTACTGGCGCGGGACCCATTACGGCGGCGGCGCGAGCTGCAACATCAACGCCGGGGAAGAATGGAGCAAGGTCATCGGCCCCATATTCGTTTATTGCAACGCGCTCTCCGACCCAAGATCACCCTCCCCCGCCGACCTCGCCACACTCGCTGCCACCGCCGGCAATCCCACCGTCCCAGCTGCCTGGCAGGATAACGGAAC
>Ga0181530_10000476_pt1 | contig 51400 bp, 39 predicted proteins | sample PEATcosm2014_Bin_42_FD_119769 | JGI IMG/M metagenome (GOLD analysis project Ga0181530, IMG submission 119769) | Peatland microbial communities from MTU Mesocosm Facility, Houghton, MI, USA - PEATcosm2014_Bin10_60_metaG | ecosystem: Environmental > Terrestrial > Soil > Wetlands > Peat | place...
TAAGGCGTGAAGAAGCGCGCCGCGTTGATCGACTGGTCCAGAATCTCCACCGCGACCTGGCCGCCGTGCGTGTGTCCCGCCATCACCAGATGGTAACCCTGGTGCGCCGCCACTGGAAACACGTCCGGATTGTGCGACAGCAGGACGTTCGCCGCGCCCGGCACGATGAGCCGTTCGGCGCCCTTCAGATAGAGCTTGCGCTCGCCCACCTTCTGATAGTCCACCCCGGCCAGGTTGAGGATCGCGCCGCCAAAGCGCAACTGGCGCGACCGCTGGCGGAGGAACTCGATACCCACTCGACCCGCCGCGGCCGCGGTGTAAGTCTCCCCGCCCACGTACCGCTCGTGGTTGCCCATGCAACCGAACACGCCCGCGTCGGACTTCAGCCGCGCCAGTTGCCGGATGCAGGCGTCCAGCGGATCGCCGCGGGAAGAAATCAGATCGCCGGTAACCACCGCCAGGTGAGGACGCAACTCGCGCGATGCGTCCACCACCCGGGCCAAATCGGTTTCGCTGAGGAACGGGCTCAAATGAATATCGCTCAACTGGAGCACCCGCAGCCCATCCAGGTCGCCGGGAAGAACGGCCAGCGGAACCTCCACCTCGCGCACCCGGAAGTTCAGCCGCTCGATAAACACGCCGTAACCGAGCGCGGCAAAGGGCACCGCCAGCACGGCCGATCCGCCGGCTTGGAGTATCCGCCGCCGCGTGGGGTCCGTGTCCGCGCCAAGCTGGTGGCCGATGCGGCGGAGAACTTCATAAACCGCCAGCGCTCCGGTGGCAGCCATCAGATAGGCCGTCGTCGCACCGCCCAACGGCGCCGCCAGCCAGCCGGGTATTCCGACCTGGGCCGCCCGTTCATAAAAGGTGCAGGAATAGCCGAAGGCAATCAGGCCATCGAGAGCCAACACGGCGGCCCGCAGCCACGCCAGCCGCCGCTGGCCGATCCGGCGACGCGCGGCACGCAGGCACAGCACCGAGATGCGCCACTGGACGCAAGCGAAGATCACGATCAAGCAGTAATCGAACAGCACGTCCGGTTGGCCTCGGGAATCGATGAGATAGGCGGGTATCGAGTGTTTAGCCCGGCAAGGGCTCTTCGGAAGTTGCCCCTTCCCCTGCTTCATTGTACTGAGTGCCAGCGGCGAACACCGAGGCCACCACTGCGACCGCCGCGATGGCCGCCGTCTCGGAGCGCAGCACGCGCGGCCCCAGCGACGCCGGCAACCACCCGGCGCGCGCGGCCGATTGGCGCTCGTCGTCAGTCCAGCCGCCTTCGGGGCCTACCAGCAAACTCACTTCGCCGGCTTCGGGCGCCGCTGCGAGCAGGCGCGCCAGCGGAGGCGCCGCGCCTTCCTCCAGACGGTACCGGGCGTGACCGCCTCCCGACGGGCCGGCCGCCAGACAAGCCTCGAAGTGCGCAGCCGGCAGGATTTCGGGTGCGCGCAAGCGCCGCGACTGCTCGGCGGCTTCGCGCGCAATCCGCACCCAGCGTTCGGCGCGTTTGGCGGAAGCGTGCAGCAGGCCTTTTTCACTGCGGGCGGTTTCCACCGGTTGGATGCGCTCGACGCCCAGCTCGGTGGTTTTTTCGATCATCCATTCCAGGCGGTCGAACTTGATCAGCGCCGCGCAGAGGGTAATGCGAACCGCCAGCCCGGGTGTATCCACGGGCTCGATCACGCGAAATACCACGCGCGGCCCGCGCGCTTCGACGATCTCGGCCAGCCAGGCGGCTCGGCCGTCGGAAATCTCGTACCGCTGGCCCGGCTCGACGCGCAGCACACGCGTCAGGTGGCGGGCGCCGTCGCCGACCATCTCGGCCACGTCCCCGCGGACCGCATCCACGAAAAACCTTCTGCGCGCCAAGCAACCATTGTAGGGCGGGCGTGGCTCAGTTCGAATCTTTCTTGAGATTCAGTTTGGCGTCTATCCGCGCAATCATCTCTCTGACTGATTGCGGGGAAATTGATTCCCTCCACACTTCCCGTTGTTGCCGCTTGGGCATGCTTTTGCTCAGATATGGATACTGATCTTCGAACACCTCGAGCCACGCGGCGACAGCCTCCGGGTGTGCAGGTTGGCGAGCTCGGGACCACAGCTCCACCTCGGTTAGGGTCTGCTGGACTTCATCGGTACCAGCCCTCGAAGGGACGGTGTAGGCTTCTTTTTCGTTGAGCCACAATTCAAGGCCGCTCGGCAGCTTGGCTATCCGAAGCTTATCCATGTCCACAGTCACCGTAGCTGGTTGGCGCGATGAATGATGTCCTCGACAACCTCGGCGCTGCTGTTCGTAGCCATCAACTCTTCCCGGAGCTCGGCTTCTGAAAGCGCGCGCTGGGTTGCAAGAGTGAATCTGCCGTCAGGCAGCTTTGAAATCGTAGTAGGTTCCATGACACAACGCTAGCATGCCTACCCGTCCCAGCAAACCGAAGGATCGCAACCTCGCAACGAACGCCGCCGAGGGGAGCGCCAAGGTGCCACGGGCCGTGATACTGTATCGGCATGCGGAGACTCGCCATTCTCGCCGCCTTGCTTTTGCCCGCCGCTCTGGCAGCCGCGGATTGGGGACCTGTCGAGTTCCTGGTGGGCCGGTGGACCGGCGAAGGCGGCGGCGAGCCGGGCACCGGTTCCGGGGCTTTCACCCTGGCACCCGACCTTCAGGGCAGGATCCTGGTGCGAAAGAACTTCGCCACCTATCCCGCCGCTGCGGGCCGGCCTGCTTTCCGCCACGATGACCTCATGATTGTCTACCGCGACGAACAGTCCGCTCTGCGCGCCATGTACTGGGATAACGAAGGCCACGTGATCGCCTACGCCGTGCAGCCGGCGGCCGAAGGAGGCGCAACCTTTCTCAGCGACGCGCCGCCGACGGCGATGCGCTACCGCCTGACCTACCTGCGGGCGGGCAAGGACAAGATCAAGATCCGATTCGAGATTGCGCCGCCGGGCAAGGATTTCACAACCTACCTGGAAGCGGCAGCCCATCGGGATTAAGCCTCGATGCCGGAACTGCCCGACGTCGAGGTGTACGTCGAAGCGCTGCGCGACCGCGTGGCGGGGCATGCCCTGGAGCGCGTGCTGGTGCGCAACCCGTTCCTGCTACGTTCCACCGCGCCGCCGCTCGAACTGGCCGAAGGCAGGCAAGTGCGCGAGGTGCGGCGCCTCGGCAAGCGCATCGCGATCGGTCTCGAGGGCGAATTGTGGCTGGTGCTGCACCTCATGATTGCCGGCCGTCTGCACTGGCGCAACACCGCGCCCAAAACCATTCCCAGAAACGTGCTGGCGGTGTTTCAGTTTTCGAGCGGCGTTCTCACGTTGACCGAAGCCGGCTCCGAGCGGCGCGCGGCTCTACACGTGGCGGCTGGCGAAGACGGACTCGCCGGCCTCGATGCGGGCGGCATCGATCCGATCGCCGCCGGCGAAACCGCGTTTGCCGCGACCCTGCGGTCGGCCAATCACACGCTCAAGCGCGCGCTCACCGATCCGCATCTGTTCAGTGGCATCGGCAACGCCTATTCGGACGAGATCCTGCACCGCGCGCGGCTCTCGCCGGTGGCGCTGACGCTCAGGCTTACCGATGCCGAGGCGCGGCGCCTTCACCAGGCGATCACCGGCGTTCTTACCGACTGGACCAACCGGCTTCGCGCCGAAGCCGCCGGCGGATTCCCCGAAAAAGTAACCGCCTTTCGCGAAGGCATGGCCGTCCACGGCCGCTATGGCCAGCCCTGCCCCGACTGCGGCGCGAAGATCCGGCGCATTCGCTACCGCGCTAACGAAACCAACTATTGCCCGCAGTGCCAGACCAGTGGCCGTCTGCTGGCCGACCGCGCTCTGTCCCGGCTGCTGCGCGAGGATTGGCCTCGCACAATCGAAGAGTTGGAAGCCCTCAAGCGGCGGTGATGCGGCGTGCCGGCATTCGATTAGCATCAGGTAATACATTTAAAATCATTATGATACATTGGCTACGATGAATCGTATAGTTATTTGCTAATAAAAACTTGACAAGATAGCGCGCATATTTTATTATTGTAACTGGATGAACTTTTAAAACATCCAACACATCAGTTCTATGAAGGAGCTTACCTAACATGTCTCTCACCCACTTCGACCCATTGGCCAATATCCGCCTCTTCGAGGACGCTTTCACGCGCCTGTTCAACGAGCCCCAGACCAACCGGCCCTGGACGCCCGCCGTGGACATCTATGAAACCGAGAACGACCTCGTGGTGAAAGCCGATCTGCCGGATGTCGATCTCAAGGATATCGATGTCCGGGTAGAGAACCAGACGCTCACCATCGCCGGCGAGCGCAAGTTCGAAAAGCAGGACAACGTCGCCGGTTATCACCGCATCGAGCGCAGCTACGGCAACTTCACCCGCAGCTTCGCGGTGCCCAACAGTTTCGACACCGAAAAAATCGCCGCTTCGTTCAAGAACGGCGTACTGAGCGTGTCGCTGCCCAAGAAAGAAGCAGCCAAGCCGCGCCAGATCAAGATCGAAGCTAACGCGTAACAAGCGTGGTACGGGAAGGTGGGGCGGGCTAACGAAAAAAAGAGCCCCGCAAGCGGGCGTTGGCAGGTTAAGACCTGCCCCACCAAAACTGGCAGGCCGAATCCTAGCCTAGCCAAAAAACTGGTACGTTGAGGGCAGGCGGAGGCCGCGTGGCCACCGCCTGCCGTTTTGCATTCAGGGACAGACTTAGGGGACAAATTTTATGTTTCGGTTAGACAAACTGACGCAGAAAGCGCAGGAGGCTTTGCAGCAGTCCCAAGCGCTTGCCGAATCCGGCGATAGCCAGGTGATGTTTCCGCTGCACCTGCTGATTTCGCTCGCCGATGAAAAGGAAGGCATCGTCAAGCCTCTGTTGGAAAAATGCGGCGTGCAGCCGGACGCCATTGTGGCCGAGGCCCGCCGCCTGCTTGGCAATCTGCCCAAGACTTCCGGCGGCCAGCCCGGCATTTACCTTTCGCAGCCGCTCAACCAGGTGCTCGAACGCGCCTTCGACGAAGCCGGCCGTTTCAAGGACGAATTCGTTTCCACCGAGCACTTGCTGCTCTCGCTGGCCGAGCAGCGCAGCGACCCGGCGGGCCAGCTTCTCGACCGCGCCGGCGCCACCCACGACAAACTCCTCCGCGCGCTGGTATCGGTCCGCGGCACGCAGCGCGTCACCGATCAGAATCCCGAAACCAAGTACCAGGCCCTGGAACGGTACGCCCACGATCTCACCGATTCCGCCCGCAAGGGCAAGCTCGACCCGGTGATCGGGCGAGAAGAGGAAATCCGCCGCGTGATGCAGGTGCTGAGCCGCCGCACCAAGAACAACCCGGTGCTGATCGGCGAGCCCGGCGTGGGCAAAACCGCCATCGTGGAAGGCCTGGCGCAGCGCATCGTGCGCGGCGACGTGCCCGACCAGTTGAAGAACAAGCGGCTGGCCGCCATCGACCTGGGTTCCATGATCGCCGGCACCAAGTTCCGCGGCGAATTCGAAGACCGCCTCAAGGCCGTGGTCAAGGAAATCATCGACTCCAACGGCGAGATCGTCTGCTTTATCGACGAGCTGCACACGCTGGTCGGCGCCGGCTCGGCCGAAGGCGCCATCGACGCCGCCAACCTGCTGAAGCCGGCTCTCGCCCGCGGCGAGCTCCGCTGCATCGGCGCCACCACCCTCAACGAATACAAGAAGCACGTCGAAAAAGACGCCGCCCTGGCGCGGCGTTTCCAGACCGTGCTGGTGAGCGAGCCAACCGTGGACGATACGGTCGCCATTGTGCGCGGGCTCAAGGAGAAATTCGAAATCCACCACGGCGTGCGCATCAAGGATTCCGCCATCATCGCGTCCGCCGTGCTTTCGCATCGCTACATCGCCGACCGCTTCCTGCCCGATAAGGCTATCGATCTGATCGATGAAGCCGGCGCAGCGCTGCGCCTCCAGATCGGCTCCATGCCGATTGAAATCGACGATCTGGACCGCCGCACCTCGCACCTGGAAATCGAACGGCAGGCGCTCGGGAAGGAAGATGACCCCGCTTCGCACGACCGCCTGCGGGTGGTGGAAAACGAGCTCGAGCGGCTGCGCGGCGAGGCCGCCGTCCTCAAACAACGCTGGAACCGCGAGAAGTCCGCCATTGACCGCGTGCGCCAGCTCAAGGAAGAGAAAGATTCGCTGCGCCAGCAGGAAGAAAAGGCGTCCACCGCCGGCGATTGGGAGAAGGCCGCCCAATTGCGTTACGGCCGCCTGTCGCAGATCGAAAAGGACATACAGACCGCCGAGCAGGAGCTGGAATCGGTCAAGGAGACCGCGATGCTCAAGGAAGAGATCGGCGAAGACGACATCGCCCGCATCGTGGCCAAGTGGACCGGCATTCCGGTGGCCAAGATGATGGAGGGCGAAGTCGAGAAGCTGGTGCAGATGCCGGAGCGACTCAAGGACCGCGTGGTGGGTCAGGACGAAGCCGTCCGCCTGGTCTCCAACGCCATCCTGCGCAACCGCGCCGGCCTGAGCGATCCCAACCGCCCCATCGGCAGTTTCATTTTCCTGGGACCCACCGGCGTCGGCAAGACTGAGCTGGTGCGCGCGCTCGCCGGCTACCTGTTCGACGACGACAAGGCAATGATTCGCGTCGATATGAGCGAATACCAGGAGCGGCATTCGGTGTCGCGCATGCTCGGTTCGCCGCCCGGATATGTGGGCTACGAAGAAGGCGGCCAGTTGACCGAGCAGGTTCGCCGCCGCCCATATTCGGTGATCCTGTTCGACGAAATCGAAAAGGCGCACACCGACGTCTTCAACACGCTGCTGCAAATCCTCGATGACGGCCGGCTCACCGACGGGCAGGGGCGCACGGTCAGCTTCCGCAACACGGTGATCGTGATGACCTCGAACCTGGGCACCGGCATGGTGGAAAAGAACACGATCGGCTTTTCGGTGCATGCGCGGGACGCCGCCAACGACGACACGCGCAAGCGGCTGCTGGAAGCTCTGAAGCACCAGTTCCGGCCGGAGTTTCTGAATCGGATCGACGATATTATCGTGTTCAACACCTTGAGCCGCGAGCACCTGAGCAAGATCGTGGATATCCAGTTGAGCGCGGTCGCCCGGCTTTTCGAGGCGCGCAAGATGAAGCTCGAAGTTACGCCAGCCGCCAAGGACCGCATCATCGAAGAGGGTTTCGATCCGCAGTTTGGCGCCCGGCCGATGCGCCGCGCCATTCAGCGGCTGATGCAGGACCCGCTGGCGCTCGATCTGCTCAACGGCGCGTATGCGCCCGGCGACACCGTGGTGGCGGACGCCCCGCCCGGCGGGCCGGGCCTGTCCTTCGCCAAATCCGTTCCAGTGGAAGTGCTGGCGGAGGCCCAGCCGTGAGAGCGCCGGGCCGGCAGGCGACAGGAGGTTTTGAGATGACCAACAGCACTAAGACCCTATCACGAAATGCCGAACCCTGGCGACCGACGTGGCGCACGCACTCCTGCGTGCCGTGTCGAGACTCTTCTCGACACGTCTTCGCGTACGGGAAACTAGGCGTCGGCACGAGTGCCGACGCGGCACGCACGAGTGCGTGCGCCACGTCGGAACGCGGATGAACGAAGTCCGAGTCAACCGGAAGGCGGCCGGCCGGGTCGCTTCCGGTCACCCGTGGATCTTCTCGAGTGACATCACCGACCGCGATGGCGCGCAGCCCGGCGAGGCTGTCCGGGTTGCCGATGCGCACGGGCGTACGCTGGGCACGGCCCACTACAGCTCCACTTCGCAGATCGCTTTGCGCATGCTGTCGGCCCAAGCCGAAGAGATTGGCCGCGATTTCTACCTGCGCCGGTTGCAGGCCGCGCAAGCCCATCGCTGCCGCTTGGTTCATTACAGCGACGCCTACCGCGTGGTGCATGGCGAAGCCGATTTGCTGCCCGCACTGGTGGTGGACCGGTACGGCGAATACCTCGTCGTGCAAACGCTCGATCAGGGGATGGATGCGGCCAAGCCGCTGATTGCTTCCTGCCTGGAGGAAATCTTCACGCCGCGGGCAATCGTCGCGCGCAATGACGTGGCGGTGCGCTCCAAGGAAGCGCTGCCGCTCGAAACCGCGGTGCTGGCCGGCACCGTTCCGGAAGCGGTCGCGGCGGAAATGAACGGCCTCAAACTGAGCGCGGATCTGTTGCACGGGCAGAAGACCGGCATTTATCTCGACCAGCGCGAGAATTACCGCGCGGTGGCTCGCTACGCGCTGGGAGGCAAGGCGCTCGATTGTTTCACGTCGACGGGCGGCTTCGCGCTGCACCTGGCCGCGCAGTGCGAAACCGTGGAAGGGGTAGACAGCTCGACGGCGGCGCTCGCGACGGCGCGCGCCAACGCGCAAGCCAACGGTATCGCCAATATCGAGTTTCGCCAAGCCGATGTGTTCGATCTGCTGGCCGGTTACGCTTCCGCGCGGCGCCAGTTCTCGATCGTGGTGCTCGATCCGCCGGCCTTCGCCAAGTCGCGCCGCAGCCTGGATACCGCGGCCACCGGCTACAAGGAGATCAACTTGCGCGCGCTGCGGCTGCTGGCTCCCGGCGGGATTCTGGCGACCTGCTCGTGCTCGCACCATGTCAGCGAAGCCATGCTGCTCGAGGTGGTAGCCGCCGCTTCGCTCGATGCCGGCCGCACTCTGCGCGTCCTCGAGCGGCGCACCCAAAGCCAGGATCACCCGATCCTGCTCACCGTGCCCGAAACACACTACTTGAAGTGTCTGATTTTGGAAGTGATGTAGCCTGTGGCGCAGCCTTACTCGAACAACCCGCCGCGCTCCAGACTCAGCAGGCGGCGTTTGAGCGGTAATCCGCCGCCGTAGCCGACTAGTTTGCCGCCCGCGCCGATCACGCGATGGCACGGCACCACGATGGCAATCGGGTTGGCGCCATTGGCCGCGCCCACCGCGCGCACGGCTTTCGGCGCTCCAATGGCGCAGGCCATTTCCCGGTAGCTGCGGGTTTCGCCGTACGGGATGCGGGTCAGTTCCAGCCACACCCGCCGCTGGAATTCGGTGCCGGCCAGGTCCAGCGGAAGGTCGAAGCGGCGCAACCGGCCCTCGAAATAGGCTCGCAACTGGCGTACCGCCTCGGCCAGCAGCGGGTTGCCGGCGTCGGGCCCGGCGCCGGACTCGGCGAAAGGCTCAAACTCAATGGCCCGGATTCCGGCGTCGCCGGCCGTCAGGCGCAACCGTAAGTCCCCCGCGAACATCTCTACTGTTGACTGCCACATGGTGGAACCAGCCTCGGCGGACAATGTGATCGCGAGTACACAAGTGCTTGGGGCTCAGGTATTTCAGCGGGAGCCGATACTCGCTTGTTATAATTGTACGCACGCGTCCATATGCCGTTAAAGCCTTTCGCACCTAATCTTAGCGCGGAGAAGAAGATCTTTCTGCTCAAGCCTCGCGGCTTCTGCGCCGGTGTCGTCAGGGCCATCGATGTGGTCAAAATTGCTCTCGACCTCTATGGCCCGCCGGTGTACGTCCGCAAGGAGATTGTCCACAACAAACACGTGGTCGACGAATTGCGCCAGGCGGGAGCGATCTTCGTCGAAGAGCTGGATGAAGTCCCGGCCGGCGGCCGCGCTATTTTCAGCGCGCACGGCGTCGCTCCCTCGGTGCGGAGAGAGGCCAAGGGACGGGGCCTGGACGTGATCGACGCCACCTGCCCGCTGGTCACCAAGGTTCACCTGGAAGCGGCGCGGTTCGCGCGCGACGGGTACAGCATCGTTCTGATCGGCCACAAGGATCACGACGAGGTGATCGGCACGCTGGGCGAGGTGCCGCACGCCAGCTACCTGGTGGAGACCGTCGACGATGTGGACCGCCTCGAACTGCCCGACCCGGCGCGCGTCCGCTATCTGACCCAGACCACCCTCAGTCTGGATGAAACGCGCGATATCATCGAACGCCTCAAGCAGCGCTTCCCGTTGCTCCAGGGCCCGCCCGCGCAGGACATCTGCTATGCCACCGAAAACCGCCAGATGGCGGTGAAGGCGATTGCCGAAGTGGTGGACCTGCTGTTGGTGGTCGGCTCCGAGAACAGTTCCAATTCCAAGCGCCTGGTCGAGGTCGGCACGAATTTCGGCGTGCGTTCTTACCTGGTGAACGATCGCGGCGAGGTGGACCGCGGCTGGCTGACCGGGGTTACCAACGTGGGTGTCACCGCCGGAGCCTCCGCGCCCGAGCACCTGGTCGAGGAACTGATCGCCTTCCTGCGCAATGACGGGTTCCGCGAGGTGGAAGAAATCGAGATGGTGGATGAGGACGTGCGCTTTTCGCTGCCCTCCGAGCTGATGGTCAGTCTTCGATGAATACACAGGTTGAAACGGCCAGGTCGATCGAAGCTGGTGCGGAGACCGCGGTCCGCCGCGCGCGCGCCAGGCTGGTGGGCTTGCAGGCGCGCGACGGCCACTGGTGCGCCGAGCTGACCGCCGATACAACCCTCGAATCCGATTACGTTCTTTTCCAGCTCTGGCTCCATCCTCCCGCGCAGGGCCGCTGGGATCCGCCCACCCGCCCGCTGATCGACAAGGCCGTCCGATCAATCTTCGATCGCCAGCAAGACGATGGCGGATTCAATATCTACGCCGGGGGACCAAGCGAAGTCAGCGCCTCGGTGAAGGCCTATGTCGCGCTGAAACTGGCCGGCGTCGAGACCGGCGATCCGCGCATGGCGCGGCTGCGGCGCCGCATCCTCGAACTGGGTGGCATTCAGGCCGCCAACAGCTACGTCAAGATCAATCTCGGCCTATTCAATCTTTATCCGCGGCGGTACTGCCCCAGCATTCCCGTGGAGGTCGTGCTGCTGCCGTTCCACCTGCTCTACCAGATGTCGGCGTGGACGCGCGCCATCGTGGTCTCGCTTTCGATTGTGCACGCCGCCAATCCGCGCCGTCCCGCGCCCGCCGGCTTTCACCTGGACGAGCTCTGGCTGCCCGGCGTCAGGCCGGGTTTGCATCGCGACCGCTCGCTGGTCTCCTGGCACAACACGTTTCTCGCCGCCGACACTTTCCTGAAATGGTGGGAACGGAGCGGACCGAAAGCCATTCGCCGTAGAGCCGTCAAGCGCGCCGCGGAATGGATGATCGAGCGCCTCGATCACTCAGACGGGCACTCCGATGGCTTGGGCGCCATCTACCCGCCGATGATGTATTCGGTGATGGCTCTCGATGTGCTCGGGTACGCTGCGGACCATCCGCTGCGCGCGAAAGCGCTGCGCCAGTTCAACCGCCTGATGGTGGACGATGGTGAGCGCTTCTTTTTCCAGCCGTGCTTTTCGCCGGTGTGGGACACCGCCATCAGCGCCTATGCGGTGGCGCAGAGCGATCCTGGGGCGCGCGCGGCGGTGCGTGCCGCGGACTGGCTGCTCGAACGCGAAGTGCGGCGCCACGGAGACTGGAGCCTGAAGCGCCCCGGCACCGAACCCTCCGGTTGGGCCTTCGAATACTCGAACGAGTTCTATCCCGATATCGACGACACCGCCATGGTAGTGCTGGCCCTCAGCCAGGCGCGCGGCTCGGACGCAGCCGGGCAACGGGAAACCGAGCGGCGCGCGCTGGACTGGCTGCTCGCCATGCAATCGCGCGATGGCGGCTGGGCCGCATTTGACGCCGACAACAACTGGGAGTTTCTGAGCCAGGTGCCGGTGGCCGACCACAACGCCATGCTCGACCCCACTTGCGCCGATATCACCGGCCGCGTCCTGGAAGCCCTGGCCGCGCATGGCCTGGGCCGCGATCACGCCGCCGTGGGCCGCGCGGTGGAATGGCTGGTGCGTCACCAGGAAGCCGATGGAAGCTGGTACGGCCGCTGGGGAGTGGCGTACATTTATGGCACCTGCTTCGCGCTGCGCGGGTTGGCCGCCTGCGGGGAAAGCGACCGCGAAGCCCACGTCCTGCGCGCCGGCGAATGGCTGCGCTCGATTCAGAACGCCGATGGCGGCTGGGGCGAAAGCTGCGCCAGTTACGACAATCGCGTCTTCACCGCCGCGCCCAGCACGCCGTCGCAAACCGCCTGGGCGATCCTCGGCCTGATCGCCGGCGGAGACGATTCCAGCCTCAGCGTGCGCCACGGCATCGAATATCTTCTGGAAACCCAGCGTACCGACGGAAGCTGGGACGAGGATGTGCCCACCGGCACCGGTTTCCCCAAGGTTTTCTACTTGAATTACCACTTGTACAAGGACTACTTCCCGCTACTCGCGCTGACTTCGTTCGTGAAGACCCGAGCCAACTCGAAGGACAGGTTATGAAATTTCCACTCTCGATGACCGCCGGCCTGGCCCGATACATTTTCAGGAACAAGAGGCGGCCGCGCCCGGAGTGGCAGAAGAACGCCGTCCGCGATGCCGGCTCGGCCAACCCGTTCCGCATTTTGCCGCCCAAGGCCGGGGAGAAGCGGCAGCCGCATCCGATGATCGGCAAGCGCTTCCCGATCGTCCTGATGCTCGAGCCGTTGCACGCCTGCAACCTCACCTGCACCGGCTGCGGGCGCATACGCGAGTACGAATCCACCATCACCGAGCGGGTGCCGCTCGAAGAGTGCCTGGCCGCGGTCGACGAGTGCGGCGCGCCGGTGGTTTCCATCTGCGGCGGCGAGCCCATGATGTATCCGCAGATCGGCGAGCTGACCCGCGGCATCCTCGAGCGCAACCGCCATATTTACCTCTGCACCAACGGCATGTTCATCAAGAAGCGGATCCGCGAGTTCTCCCCGGACAAGCGCTTCTACTTCAACGTCCACCTGGATGGGATGCGGAAGAACCACGACATCGCGGTCGAGCGCGAAGGCGTTTTCGATGCGGCCGTCGAGGGCATTCAAATCGCTAAGCGAGCCGGCTTCCAGGTCTGCACCAACACCACGGTCTACAAAGAGACCGACATGCGGGAAATCGAGGAGCTGTTCGAATACTTGCGGCAGTTCCACGTGGACGGTCACCAGATTGCGCCCGCCTATGGATACTCGGCCGTCGACGACCGCGAGATCTTCCTGACGCGCGACGACATTCGCGAAAAGTTCAAGGACTTCGACCGCATCGCGGCGAAATATCCGGTCCGCCAGACCCCGCTGTACATGGAATTCCTGCAAGGGCGGCGCGAGTTGCCGTGTACCGCCTGGGGCAATCCCACATACAACATCAAGGGCTGGAAAGGTCCGTGCTACCTGATCACCGACGGACAGTACAAGACCTTCGAGGACCTGATGACGCGCACGCCCTGGGAAAGTTACGGCCCCGGCAACGACCCGCGTTGCGAGCACTGCATGATGCACTGCGGCTTCGAGCCTTCGGTAGCCTACGGCATCAACGCCGGGGTGGCCGACAATCTCAAGATGCTGGCATGGATGCTGCGATAGCTGCGCTGTGGCGCACGAGTGCGCCCGCCACGCCCCGGATACTGCCATGAAGCCCGTCCTCATCACAGGCGCTTCCGGATTTCTGGGCTGGCACGTGGCGCGTGTGGCGATTGAGCGCGGTTGCGCGGTTCGCGCGCTGGTGCGGCCGGGCAGCCGCGTCGAAGAACTGCCGGTCGAAATCGTCACCGGCGATCTGCGCGATCCGCCTTCGCTTCAGCGCGCGGCTGCCGGCTGCGGCATCGTTTTTCACGTGGCTGGCGATTACCGGCTGTGGGCCCGCCATCCGCGCGAATTGTACGACTCCAATGTCGAAGGCACGCGCAATTTGCTGGAGGCGGCACGGGCGGCCGGCGTCGAGCGCGTGGTCTACACCAGCACTGTCGGCGCCATCGGCATCCCTCCCGGCGGCCTGGGAGACGAAACCACGCCGGTATCACTCAAGGATATGACGGGCGATTACAAGCGCTCCAAATTCCTCGCCGAGCAAGTGGCTCTCGAGTTTGCCCGCACCGGCATGGACATCGTCATCGCCAACCCCACCGCGCCGATGGGCGATCACGATTTCAAGCCTACCCCCACCGGCCAAATCGTCCTCGACTTTCTGAACGGCGACTTGCCGGCCTATATCGATACCGGCCTCAACGTGGTGAATGCGCGCGATGCCGCCGAGGGCCACTGGCTGGCCTGCCAGCGGGGCCGCTCCGGCGAGCGCTATATTCTTGGCTCGGAGAATCTCACGCTGGCCGAAATCCTCGGCACGTTGGCGGCTATCACCCATCGCAAACCACCACGCGTCCGTCTTCCATATTTCCTGGCGTGGTGCGCCGGCGCGTATGGCACGGCTTGGGCGAACATCTCCGGGTCGCCGCCGCGCGTCTCGCTGGAAGCAGTCCGCCTGGCTAAGAAGAAAATGTGGGTCACCCACGCCAAGGCTACCCGGGAGTTGGGCTACCAGCCGGCGCCGGCCGCGCAGGCGCTGGCCCATGCGGTGGAATGGTTCACCCGGCGGCAAGGGCCAGCGTGAAACTGCTGGTGGTGGCGGCCGAAGACAGGGAACTGCGCGGCATCCTGGCTCACGCCCAGCAAAGTGGGACAGACGCCCGGGTTACGGGTCCGACGCGGACTTTCGTTTGTCAACCCGCGCAAGTGGGCGCGGGCTGGGCCCGCTCGGCGGCGCTGGGAGAGCACCAGGTGCTGCTGGTGGCGAACGGCGCCGGCCCCGCCAGGGCCGCCGCCACAGTGGACCGGGCGGCGGCGGCTTTTCGGCCCGAGATAATCGTCTGCACCGGGTTTTGCGGCGCGCTGGAAGACACACTGGACGTGGCCTCGGTGGTGGTAGCCACCGAAGTGATGGGCGCCAACGGCCGCTTCGGCGCCTTGGCGCCCCCCGCTTCTCTGCCGCATCGCCTTGGGGTGGTGCTGACCATCGATCACGTAGCTCAATCCGCTGCGGAAAAGCGCAGCCTCCGCCAAACGGGCGCCACCGCCGTGGATATGGAAGCCGCCGCCGTGGGCGAGCGTTCAGCCGCGCTGGGCCTGCCGTTTTATTGCATTAAGGCCGTCACCGACCTGGCAGGCGAAGATATGGCGAATGACCTGAATGCAGCCATGCGCCCCGACGGACATTTCGATACAATAAAGATCTTAGGTTCTATTTTGGGTCGCCCGCTGTCCCGGGTGTCGGAGTTGCTTCGGCTGCGAAGCCGTTCCGCTCGGGCTGCGTGTGCGTTGGGTGATTTTTTTGCAGATTGCCGATTTTGAAACGAACGCCATACCTGCAACCATGCATGCCGCCGTGTATCGCGGCCAGAGCCTGGTGGAGATCGAGGAAGTCCCCACGCCCGAAATCGAGCCTGGTGAAATCCTCATCCGGGTCGAGGCCTGCGGCATCTGCCATACGGACCTGAAGAAGATCGAGCACAACCTGCTGGCGCCGCCGCGCATTTTCGGCCACGAGACCGCCGGCGTGGTAGCCGCCGTAGGGTCCGCCGTCAAGCAGTTTCGCCCGGGCGACCGCGTGGTGGCCTTCCACCACATTCCCTGCATGAATTGTTTTTACTGCCGGCGCAAGGTTTACGCCCAATGCCCCGTCTACAAAAAGGTTGGCATCACGGCTGGCTTCGAGCCCGCCGGCGGCGGCTTTGCGCAGTACGTTCGCGTAATGGACTGGATCGTGGAACGAGGGGTGGAGAAGATACCCGACGGCATTTCTTTCGAGCGCGCCACGCTGGTCGAGCCGCTGAACACCTGCCTCAAAGCGGTGGTGCAGGCCGATCCGCAGCCGGATGAGTTCGTGGTGGTGCTGGGCCAGGGCCCCATCGGCCTCATGTTCACCATGCTGGTGCGGCGCACCGGCGCGCGGGTCGCCGCCACCGATACGATTGCCGAGCGGCTCGCGCTCGCCGCCCGCTGCGGCGCTGAGTTGACCTGGAATCCGCGTAACGTGAACGTGGCCTCGGAAGTCAAACACCTTACAGGAGGGCGAGGCGCGGATTTTGTGGTGGTCGCGGTGTCCACTCCAGGGATTGTCGAGCAGGCCATCGCCTGTTCCCGGCCGGGCGCCCGCATCCTTCTTTTCGCGCAAACTTCTTCCGCCGAGCGCATCGAAGCCTCCGGCGCGGACATCTGTGTAGGAGAGCGAACAGTCTTCGGTTGTTATAGTGCATCGGTGGATTTGCAGAAAGAGTCCGCCCAGCTTGTTTTTGGCGGCGAATTGCCAGTGGAGGAATTGATTTCCCATCGTTTGCCCTTGGTTAAAATTTGTTCAGGATTCGATTTGGCATTGCATCCGGGATCTAAATCATTGAAAATAATCGTTCAGCCACAGAGGTGGTCATAGTGAATAACCACATGATGGCTGCCGTGCTTTACGGCAAGGAACACTTGCAAGTGGAGCCGGTGGCCGTTCCCAGCATTCAAAGCAGAGACATCCTGGTTCGAGTGAAAGTGGCCCTGACTTGCGGCACCGACGTGAAAGTGTTCCGCCGGGGATATCACGCTCGAATGATCGTTCCGCCTGCGGTGTTTGGGCACGAACTGGCCGGCGACGTGGTCGCGACTGGCGAGGATGTGACGAAGTTCAAGATCGGCCAACGTGTGGTGGCGGCCAATTCGGCGCCATGCACCCGTTGCTTTTATTGCCAGCGCGGTCTTGAAAACCTATGCGAGGATTTACTGTTCAATAACGGGGCGTACGCCGAGTACATCCGCATTCCGGCGCGCATCGTGGAAGGCAACACCTACCTGGTTCCGCAGCATGTCGGCTACCAGGACGCCGCGCTGATCGAGCCGCTGGCCTGCGTGGTTCGCGGCTGGGAGGAAACCGCTCCGCGTCACGGGGACGCGGTAGCCGTGATCGGCCTCGGACCGATCGGGTTGATGTTCGTCAAGCTGGCGAAGCTGCATGGCTGCCGCGTGATTGCGATCGGCCGCCGCAGGACGCAACTCGACCGCGCGGCCGCGCTGGGCGCCGACGATCTGATCGTGGGCGAGGACGGCACCGATCCGGTGAAGACCATTCGCGGCCTGACCGGCGGGCGCGGCGTGGATATCGCCATCGAAGCCGTGGGCAAGCCGCAGACCTGGCAGTGGGCCGTCAGCATGGTGCGCCGCGGCGGCGTGGTGAACTTCTTCGGCGGCTGTCCCAACGACACCACGGTCAACCTGGATACCGCCCTGCTGCATTACTCCGAAATTACCTGCAAGGCCAGTTTCCATCACACCCCGGCCCACGTCCGCAAGGCGCTGGACCTGGTTTCGGCGGGCCACATTCGGGCCTCGTTCTTCGTTAATCGCGAGGAGCCGCTGGCCAACCTGCTGGAAGTTATGCGCCACCTGATGAGCCACAACGGCCACCTGAAGACGGCGATTCTGCCCTAAAATGCCGCGCGCAGAGACTCCCGCGTTTCTGCCGCCGGCCCAGTTCGTACACACTCCCGAAGCGCTTGGCCGGGCCTGGCCGCCGGAAGATGCGCGCGCCTACACGCGCTGGCTGGCCACCCGCCATTACGAAAATTTCCACGTGGTGAGCTTTCTGCTGCCCAAGCGTCTCCACCAGGATTTCTACAACGTGTACGCCTATTGCCGTTGGGCCGACGACCTGGGGGATGAAATCGGCGACCGCGCGGAGAGTTTGCGGCTGCTGGAATGGTGGGGCGGCGAGTTGGATGGGATGTACCAGGGCCGTGCCGCGCACCCGGTCTTCGTGGCGCTCGACGAGACGGTGCGCCGCCACCAGATTCCGCGCCAGCCGTTCGCCGACCTGATCCAGGCGTTCGTGCAGGACCAGACCGTGACGCGCTACGCCAACTGGGACGAGCTGTTCGGCTACTGCCGGTGCTCGGCCAATCCGGTGGGCCGGCTGGTGCTGTACCTGTGCGGCTACTCCGACCCGGCGCGCCAGCGACTGGCCGACGCGACCTGCACGGCGCTGCAACTCGCCAATTTCTGGCAGGACGTGACCGTCGATCTGCTCAAGGATCGCGTCTACATACCGCTCGACGTGCTGGATCGGCACGCCTGCCGGATCGAGGATCTGTTCGCGCGGCGATTTACGCCCGGTTTTCGCGAGGCCATGCGCGAGATCGTGGCCAAGGCGCGCGGATTATTCCTCGAGGGCCTTCCCCTCACCGGAAAGGTGGACCGCCGGCTGGCGCTCGATCTCGACCTGTTCAGCCGCGGCGGCATGCGCGTGCTCGACAAAATCGAGCGGCAGGATTACGACGTGCTGCGGGCGCGGCCGGCGATTTCGAAGTTCGAGCGCGCGCGCCTGCTGCTGGGGTCGCTGGCGCGGCTGGCCATGCCGCGGGCGGCCTGATGAACGCGATCGACCAGTCTTACGAATATTGCCGCCGCGTGGCGCGCAGCCGCGCCAAGAATTTCTACTACTCGTTTCTCCTGCTTTCCGCCCAGCAGCGCAAAGCCATGTGCGCCATCTACGCCTTCATGCGCACCTGCGACGATTTGAGCGACGAGCCGGGCGCCAGCCGGGTGGCGCTCGAGCAGTGGCGCGCCGCCACCGAAGATGCGCTGGCCGGCCGTTTCAGCGGCCATCCCATCTGGCCCGCCTTTCATCACACCGTCCGCCGCTTCGGCATCCCGCACGAGTACTTGCGCGAAATGATCGACGGCGTGATCTCCGACCTGGAACCGCGCCGCTTCCAGACCTTCGACGAACTCTACCGCTATTGTTACCAGGTGGCGTCGGTGGTGGGCCTCACGGTGATTTACATTTTCGGTTTCGACACGCCCAGCGCGCCGCCGCTGGCGGAAAAATGCGGCATCGCCTTTCAGCTCACCAATATTCTGCGCGACATCCGCGAGGATTGCGCGCGCGGCCGCGTCTATCTGCCGCAAGAGGACTTGGCCCGCTTCGGCGTCTCCGAAGCCGACCTGGCCCAAGGCAATCGTACACCCGAGTTCCTGCGCCTGATGCAGTTCGAAACCGACCGCGCCCACGCCTACTACCGCGATTCGCAGCCGCTGCTCGACTTGATCCACCCGCGCAGCCGGCCTTCGTTGTGGGTGCTGATCGCCATCTATTCCCGCCTGCTCGACCGCATCGAAGCCGGCAATTACGATGTCTTCCGCAAGCGCGTGCGTCTGTCCACCTTCGAGAAATCCTGGATCGTCGTCAAGGCGCTGCTCGGATAGGTGGGCTTGCCCATCTGTCTATGTCTCTTCCCCCGGTTGCGTTCAATACCCGGTTTGATATATCGTACGAAAACGGCTGGAACGGGGACGGGCTGACCCTGTTCGAGCGGCGTCGGGCGAACGCGTGGGTTGACAGACGAAATCCGCCTGCCAACCGATTGCCGCGAGGTTGATCGGGGGTATCCCAGCAAGAAGTAAGGAAGCCTATTCCATGGGAATCGGGATTCGCATCGAGAATTTGCGCAAGGTTTATGATTCGCCGCCTCCCTCCGCGCTCGGCGGTCGCGGTTTTTCCTTCGGTCCCACCCGTTCCGGCGGGCGGAAGGAGAAGAAAAAGAAGATCGAAATCCTGGCGCTCGATGACGTTTCACTGGAGATTCCCGCCGGCGAAATCTTTGGTTTGCTGGGACCGAACGGGGCGGGGAAGTCGACCACCATCGGCATTTTGACGACCCGCACCGAGCCCACCAGCGGACGCGCTTTCGTCGGCGAGTTCAACGTCTGGAAGCAGCAGGTCAAAGCCAAGCGCGTGATCGGCGTGGTGCCACAGCGGCCCAACCTGGATTTTGCGTTGACCACCCGCGAGGTGCTGCTCTTCCACGGCGCCTACTTCGGTCAGAACGCCCGCGAGCGCGCGCGCCGCGCCGACGAGCAGCTCGAGAAATTCAAGCTCACCGACCGCGCCGGCCAAATGGTCCGCGAATTGTCCGGCGGCCTGATGCAGCGGCTCTCCATCGCGCGCGCCATGATGCACGATCCCGAGGTGCTGTTCCTCGACGAACCTTCGGCGGGCCTGGACCCGCAGACGCGGCTGATGCTGTGGGAGATCATCCGCGGCTACGGCAGCCTGGGCAAGACCATCGTGCTGACCACGCACTACATGGACGAAGCGGACACGCTATGCCAGCGCCTGGCGATCATCGATCACGGCAAGATCATCGCCCTGGGGACGCCGCGCGAACTGAAATCGTCGATCCCCGGCGGCTATGTGCTGCGTGTGCGTTTCGACCGCGCGCCGGAAGAACTGCTCCGCCAGCTTCGCGCACTGCCCGGTGTGACTGAGGTGCACTCGACCGATCCGGCGGCGGCCGATGTTTACGCCGACCGCGGCGGCCCGCTGGTGGGGCCGATCGTCAACGCCGCGCAATCGGTTGGCGCCGAACTGCACGACGTTCACATCCAGGAACCGAGCCTCGAAAACCTGTTTCTGCACCACACCGGAAGGAGCCTGCGCGAGTGAATTGGAAGACGTTTTACGCCCTGCTGTCGCGCGACGGTCACGTCGCCCGCCGCAGTTTGGTCATGATGCTGGTGCAGAACCTGCTCCAGCCGCTGCTGTTCACCTTCGTCTTCGGGCGCGTGCTCACCTCGGGCGGCTTGATGCGGGCCGGGTTCAAGAGCGTGCTGCTACCGGGCGTCATCGCCATCAGCATGGTGATTCGGGCGTGCAGGCGGTGGCGATGCCGCTGATCACCGAGTTTCAATTCAGCCGCGAGATCGAAGACCGGCTGCTGGCGCCGATTGAAAACGGCTGGCTGGCGGTGGAGAAAATCATCGCCGGCATGATCCAGGCGCTGGTGGCCGGCCTAGTGGTGATCCCGGCCGCGTGGCTGACCATGGGTTCGGGCACCGGCGTCAGCTTCGCGCATCCGTTCGCGTTCGCCGCCTTCTGCCTGCTGGTGGCGTTGCTCGCCGCCGCCGGGGGCCTGGCGCTCGGTTGCAGCGTGGGCGCCACCCAGATCGGGCTCATGTTCAGCATCATCCTCGCCCCGATGTTGATGTTCGGCTGCGTCTACTACCCGTGGTCGTTCCTCCGCGCGTTCCCCGGCTTGCAATACGTGGTGCTGCTGAACCCGGTGGTGTACGCGAGCGAAGGATTGCGCGGAACCCTGGCGCCGCAGGTGCCGCACATCGCAAGGTGGATCACTGCCTCCGCACTGGCGGCGATCGATATTGGCATGATCGCGCTCGGCATCCGGAAATTCCGGAAGAAGGCGGTAAGCTGAGGCGGGGCGGACAATTCCGGTTGGAAGTAGGATTAGGGCGTGAAGGGATCAATTGCAACTGCGCTCCTCCTGATTGCGGTTTCCGCGTCGGGGCAGCAACTGTTTTCTCGCGAAGTTCAGGATTATTCGCTCGAAGCTCCCACCTTCCTGGAGGCCCTGCTGAAAGCGTCCGCCGATTTCCAGTTTCCCTTGGGAGTGGAGTGGGTGAAATCGGCCGGCACGTTGAAGCCCGTTCAGCTTTCCCGGAGCAGCGTCACGGCGGAGGAAGTCATCCAGGCCGTGGTCTCGATGCACGCCGGCTATGAATGGCGCCTGGAAGATGGTGTTGTTCACGTCTTCAACACTGCTCTAATGGGCGCTGCGCGCAATCCTCTGAATGCGAAACTGCAGTTCTTTGGGTTTACCGATTGCCAGCCGATGATCCGTCGGATTGCCGAGGTCTATCTGGAGATGAACGTCCGGGGAGCGGTCGCTCCGAAGGTCGGCGGTGGGTGGGGTTTCAGCATCGCAGGTAGCATTGACGAACCCAAGATCCAGTTCCGATGCACGGATCTTTCCGCTCGTTATGTCTTGAACAGGATCGTGGCCCTCAGTATCCAGCATGCTTGGATCGCGACCTTTCCCGAGAAGGCAGCTCTCACCCCAACCGGGTTCCTGGAAGAAGTGCCGATACTCGCCGGATCGGACTCGGACCAGCCGTTCTGGGTTCTGCGCCGGTGGGGCGATCCACCTCCGGAAAAACTCGTGAGATGAAATGGCGATGGCCGGGCAATCAGGCGATCGAACGGTACAATCATCGGAGTAAGCGATTGCGCTTTCCGGGCCGCGGAAAATGAAGACGTTTTTTCATCTCGACATGGACGCGTTCTTTGTGTCCGTGGAGGAGCTGTTCGCGCCCGAACTGAAGGGCAAGCCGGTGGTGGTCGGCGGACGGCCGAACGAGCGCGGGGTGGTTTCGGCGGCGTCTTACGCGGCGCGGCGCTTCGGCGTGCATTCGGCGATGCCGCTGCGCACGGCGTACAAAATGTGCCCGCAAGCCATCTTCGTCGACGGGCACCCGGAACGGTACTGCGAGTATTCGCACAAAGTCCACGACGTGCTGTGCGGGTTCACGCCGCTGGTGGAGATGGCCTCCATCGACGAAGCCTATCTCGACATCACCGGCACCGGGCGGCTCTACGGCCCTCCGCTGCGGGCGGCCCACCTGCTGCATGAGCGTGTCCACGCCGCCACCAGTTTGAACTGCTCGATAGGCATTGCCGCCTCCCGCCTGGTGGCCAAAATCTGCTCCGACCAGGCCAAGCCCAACGGCGTTCTGTGGGTGGTGCCGGGGCGCGAGGCAGCCTTCCTGGCGCCGCTCGATGTGCGGCGCATTCCCGGCGTGGGGAAAGTCAGCGAGAAGAATCTGCACGCGCTGGGGATTCGCAAGGTGGGCGACTTGGCCAAACTCGACGAAGCTTTCCTCGAACAACATTTCGGCAAGTTGGGCCTGGCGCTGGCCGGCAAAGCGCAGGGCCTGGACGCGGGCGGCTGGTTCGATACCGAGATCGGCGGAGAAGAGGGTCCTAAGTCGATCAGCCATGAGCACACTTTTTCCGAAGACACCGCCGATCTGGCGTCGATCGAGGCCACCCTCGCCAATTTGAGCGAGATGGTGGGGCGCCGCCTGCGCGAGCATGGCCTGAGCGCGCGCACCATCCAGCTCAAGCTGCGCTACGCGGATTTTTCGACTATTACGCGCGCCCATTCCGTCAAGCGCCCTACCGCGCTCGATACCGAATTGTTCGAAGAGATCCGCGCGCTGTTCCACCGAAACTGGAAGGCGGGCACGGCGGTGCGCCTGCTGGGCGTCCACGCTTCCGGCTGGTCGGAAGAGCAGGCGCAACTGGACCTGCTGGACGACCACGCCCACGAGCGATGGCAGCGCGCGCTGGCCGCCGCCGATCGCATGCGCGACCGGTTCGGCGAATCGGCCGTCTCGCTGGCCGCCAGCCTGCGCGGCAAGTTCCGCGAGCGCACCCACGAAAACCCGGCGGGATTACCGGGGAAGAAAAAATAGCAGGCGGGTGGGGCAGGCGCTTTCGCCTGCCAACTGTTCGTCCAGACTGGCGCTGTTGGCAGGCGGAAGCGCCTGCCCCACGATTCCTCACTCAGCTTTGACGTTGATCGTCCCGCGGCAGTTCCCGCTCTGGCAGTAACAGCGGACACGCTCGATCGTGTGCGAGAAACGGTAATCGACGGTAAGCTCCTCGCCGCGGCGGATGGGACGTTTGCTGATGTAGAGAACGTGGCCCTTGAAGACGCAGGAGCGGAGGTTCGGGTCGCAACTGTGGTTGATGATCTCGGCGCCGGAACCGCCCACCGCGCCGTCGAGAGTCCAGTAATCGTCGATGCCGAACAGGTAGGTGACCGATCCCTGGCCGCGGCGCTTGGCTTCGCGGCGGCCGATGCGCTCGCCGGTGTATTCGATCACCTTGCGGTGGGCGGGTATGGGCTCGAGCGCGTAAACGCCGCGACGGTGGATCCTCGACTCGCGAATTCCCAGCCGGAAACACGCGTGCCGCGGGTCAATCGACGGGGACTTGATCATGCGCGTGGCCATGGACGATATTTCGCAGTATAGCCAACCCCCGGCCGGGTCCGCCATTTTTCGCTTGACAAGCGACTGATTTAGTACTAATAAATTAGTATGCGACCTCGAAGCACCACTCCGACGGGCCAGGAACTGGAGATCATGAAGATCGTCTGGGAGCGCGGCACGGTGACCGTGCGGGACGTGTATGAGGCGCTGCTGGAGCACCGCAAGGTGGCCTACACGACGGTCATGACGATGATGAAGATCCTGGAGCAGAAGAAGTACCTGAAGAAGACCCAAGCCGACCGGGCCCACGTGTACCGTCCGGCGCAGCCGAAGGGCAAAGTGATCGGCGCCATGGTGCGGGAGTTCGTCAACCGGGTATTCAACGGATCGGCCGAGCCGCTGCTGGTGCATTTGGTGGAGGAGCACGATCTGTCGCGGGAAGATTTGGAGGAAATCGCGCGGCTGCGCAAGCCGGGGAGGGAGTCATGAACACCACGCTGGTCTGGAGCGACATTCTGGCCTACAGCCTGCAAGTGGGACTGCTGGTGGCGGTGGGGGCTTTCGTGCCGGCGCTGGTGCGCATGCGGGCGGCCGGCGCGCGGCTGCTGTACTGGCAACTGCTGCTGGCGGCATGCCTGCTCCTTCCCTGGGTGCGGCCATGGCACCGGGAGGTGATCGCCGCCAGCGTCTCGGTGACGACGGTGGTGACCGGCATGGCGCTGCCGGCGCCGGCGCCGCGGCACTTCCACATCTCGCCGGGCAACCTGCTGCTCTATCTGCTGGCTGCCGGCGTGGCGGCGCGCCTAGCGTGGCTGGCCGTGGGGCTCTGGCGGTTGCGCCGATACCGCCGCCACGCTGTGCCGCTCGAAAACGCGGGTGTGTGGGCCGAAGTGCTGCTCTCGGCCGAGGTTTCGAGCCCGGTGACTTTCGGTTGGCGCCGGCCGGTAATCCTGCTGCCGGAGCGATTCCCGCAACTGAGCCGGACCATGCAGGAGGCCATCCTGTGCCATGAAAACCTGCATGTGGAGCGGCACGACTGGCTGTTCACGGTGGCCGAAGAACTGGTGCGCGCCGCGCTTTGGTTTCATCCGGCCATCTGGTGGCTGCTGGGCGAAATTCAACTGGCGCGCGAACAGGCGGTGGATTGGCAAGTCGTCCGGATCACGCAGTCGCGCGATCCTTATGTGGATGCGCTGCTCGAAATGGCCGGCGCGCGGCCGGAGCTGGATCTGGCGCCGGCGCCGCTGTTCCTGCGCAAGAGACATCTGAAACAGAGAGTAGTCGAAATCATTCGGGAGGCAACTATGTCCAAGACGCGATGGATCACCGCACTGGCCGCGAGCGTAGTGTTTTTGACGGCGGCGTGCTGGTTGGTGACGGGCGCATTTCCGCTGGCGGCAGAGCCGCAGATGGTGTCTGACGCGGCGGGCGTGGCAGTGGATCTCGGCGGCGCGCAGCTCATGCACCGCTCGGCGGTGGGATATCCCGCGGCCGCGATCACCAAGGGAGTGCAAGGCACCGTGGTGGCGCTGGTCGACCTGGATTCGAATGGTGTGGTGACGAACGCCACCATTCTGAGCGGCCCCGACGAGCTGCGAAAAGCCGTCCTCGAATCGGTTTTGACCTGGCACTTCACCAAGGACGCCGGCGCGACGTGGCAGGTCAGCGTTACCTTCGAGCTGCCCAAGGAACGCGCGGCGGTCGCAACCGGCGGCGCTGGAGAGGGTGTCGTCACCGTAGCCGGGGTGGCTACGGAAGGCAGCATATCTCATATGTCGAGGGAGCAGCGCATCGCCATGATGAAGGTCGCGCAGGCGCAGATGGGCTTTCCTTTCCAGAACAGGGTGATCAAGAGCATCGTTGTGAGCGGGCTCTCCGACCAGGCGAAGGCCGATCTTCTGGCGCGCCTGCCGATCCACATAGGCGACACCTTGACTAAGGACGGGCTGATCGAAATCAGCGCCACGGTCCAGGATCTCGGCATGGGCATGGGCGTCGCAGTCCATCCGAGCGGCAACGACGTAGTATTGCAAATCGCGCTGCAGAGCTCGCCGGAGTTCGGCGTGGCCCCGAACGGCGGCACCGGAGCCAGCTCGGGTAGCGCGGTTGCCGGCGGCGCCACATCCAACGGCCCTGACGGCAGCGTGAAAGCCGATCGGCTTCTAATGAACAACGGTACCCTCTATACCCAGACGCCCAGCGTCCTCAAGAGCATCACCGTGAGCGGGCTCTCCGACCAGGCCAAGGCCGATCTCCTGGCGCGTCTGCCATACCGCGAAGGCGATACGCTGCCCGCGGACATCTCGGACGTGATGAAAAAGCTCCACCAGGCTGTCGCGGCGTTCGATGAGCATCTGCGCGCCTCAATCAGCATGGGCAATGGCCAGGCAGACCTGACGATCGCGGTCCAGGGCGGGCCGGGCCAGCCCCGTGTGAGCGTGAACAGCGGCGTGGCGCCGCAGGCTGGCGCCGTCCCCCAGCGGATTCGCGTGGGCGGCAATGTGCAAGCCGCCAGCTTGATCTCTTCGGTCAAGCCGGAATATCCGCCGCTGGCGAAACAGGCCAACATTACAGGGACCGTCGAGCTCCAGGCCATCATTGACAAGGACGGACACGTGCAGGATCTCAAGGTCATCAGAGGCCACCCGCTGCTGGTGCAGTCGGCACTGGACGCGGTTAGGAACTGGGTCTACAAGCCCACCTACCTCGCCGGCCAGCCAGTGGAAGTGTCGACCGAGATCGACATCAACTTCACGCTGGCGCAATAACGCCGGACGGGCAGGCGATGTTACCAGGCCAAAGGTACTTTGATTTACGAGACCGCCCGCAGACTTATCCCGCTATTCGCTTCGCAGCTTGGCGGCGATGGCGGCGCCGCGGGCGAACTCTTCTTGCAGTTGGCGGGTGCGCAGGTTTTCGCGCAGATGTTCCAGCTTCTGAATGTAGAAGCCGAGGGCGCGCTCGATGTGGTCGGGGTTGGTGGCCAGGATGTCGCGCCAGAGGTCGTAGGAACTGAGCGCCAGGCGGGTCATATCGAGCAGGCCGGGGCCGGCGACTTCGAGCTTCGCGCCATCGGGCAGGCGATCGGCCAGCGTGGCGGCGAGCGCGGTGGAAGCGAGCTGCGGCACATGGGAAGTAAATGCCACCAGGCGGTCATGCTGGTCGCAATCGAGCGTCACCAGGCGCGCGCCGAAGCGGCCCAGCCAGGCGATGAAGTCGCGCGCGGCGGGGGTTTCGAGCTCCGCCGGACCGTCCGGCGTCAGCACCCAGGTGCGGCCGCGGAAGAGACCGGCCTCGGCCGCTGCGGCGCCGCGCTTTTCCTTGCCGGCCATCGGGTGGCCCCCGAGAAACTGGCCGCGGGTGATGGCCTGCCGCGCCAGATCGACGATCTCGCACTTGGTGCTGCCGGCATCGGTCACCAGCGCGCCCGGCTTCAATAGCGGGTCGAGATGGCGAACAGTGTCGAGGATGCGGCCGATGGCTTGCGATAGAAAGACCAGGTCGGCCTCCGCGACGGCTTCGGCCAGCGGCGCGCCGCGGTCGACGGCGCCGGCGGCGACGGCCTCGGCGATGGCGCGCGGAGAGCTGACGCCCACGATGGGGCCGTCAAACCCGGCTTCGCGCAGGGCCAGGCCAAACGATGCGCCGATCAGGCCGGTCCCGACAATGGTTACTTGCTGCATGAAATGTTTAGTGTAGCGCCGGCGAGTGCGCGCCCGAGCCGGGCCGGGCCCCTACGAGTCGATTGTAGGGGCGAGGCATGCCTCGCCCGCGGGTTGCGCGACAAGCGGCGCAAACATCGGTTGGCAGGAGAATTCCGCCGGCGAGGGAACTACACTGGAGGACATGGGAGCCAGCCGCCTGTTGATCGCGCTCGGCGTGGTGCTGATCGCGGCCGGAGTGTTGATCCGCTTCGCCGGACGGCTGCCCTTCAAATTGGGCCGCTTGCCCGGCGACATCTTCATCCAAGGCAAGCATTCGAGCTTCTATTTTCCGTTAACCACCTGCATCCTGCTGAGCGTGGCGATCTCCCTGTTGCTGTGGGCGTGGCGCCGGTAGGCGCGCGCCGCGGGGCGGGCAGGCCTGGTCCACGCATCCCGGGGCGGAAAAAAGCCGCGATGACTCGCGACTCGGCACGCGTGGACGCGCGCGCCACGGTCAAGGTGCCGCGCCTTAGCGAGCGATGACAGACCACCAAAGGCGATGGTCTGCCCTACCTGTCCAGCGGCTCAGCCCGCCAGCCTGGTCCTTTCCGCGCCGCCGGGCAGCAGCAGTTCCAGGAAGGCCTGTGCGGCGCGGTTGAACTTCTTGCGCCGCCGATGCACGATCCCAACCGGCCGCACCAGCCCCGGCGCCTCGAGGCCCACCGCTACCAGCCGCCCTTGCTCGATCTCCGCCTGCATGCTGCGCGCGGGCAGAATGCTGACGCCCGATCCCAGCGCCACGGCTTCCTTGATCATCTGGATGTTGTCGAAGTGCATCACCATCCGCACCGTCACTCCGCGCGCGCGCAGGAAGCGGTCGATCTCGCGGCGAATCGACAGATCTTCGTCGAAGCCGATGAAATCGATGCCGTCCAGGTCGGCTGCCCGGACCAGCCGGAGCGCCGCCAGCGCGTGCTCCGGCGGCATGGCCAGCCGCATCTCTTCTTCGCGCCACGGAATCGCGGAAATCTCGCGGCTCGATTCCGGATAGCTCACCAGCCCCAGATCCGCCTGGCCGCCGCTCACCGCGGCATACACTTTGTCCGGCCGCATGTATTCCACTTCCAGGCGCGCGGTGGGGTGGCTCAAGGAAAACTCTTCGCTCAGCCGGCTCATCTCGGAAAGCCCGACCGAGTAGATCGACGCCACTCGCACGGTGCTTTCCACTTCCAGTTTCAGCCGCTCCAGCGCGAGTTGAAACTCGTCTTCCTGGCTCATCACATCGCGGCAGAAATCGGCGTACAGCTTGCCGGCGGGCGTCAATTCCAGCGGCCGCTTCGAGCGGTCCAGCAGGGGCGCTCCCAAGCGCCGTTCCACTTCCTGCACATGTTGGCTCGCCGCAGATTGGGTTACACCGCAGAGCTTGGCTCCCTTACTCATGCTGCCCGTGACGGCTATCTCTTTGAAAAGTCGAAGCTCCCAGAAACTCACCGTTCCAGCATATCATAACCTGAGCTAATTTTGTTATAGAATCAATTTCCTATTGCCTAATAGTAGCGCTGCTGGTAAACTTGTGAGCTAAGGCAATCTTCGAAACTCCACCCAGCCGTGGCACAGACTTTCCCTCCAGGAGTCGTGGAGGACATCGGGATAAATTTATGAACGACACCGTGACGCCTCGCGGCCTACCCCAACCACAGGGCCTGTATGATCCGGCCCAAGAACGCGACTCCTGCGGTATCGGCTTCGTAGCCAATATCAAGGGCCAGAAATCGCACGACATCATCGTCAAGGGCATTCAGGTTCTGATCAACCTGACCCACCGCGGCGCTTGCGGCTGCGATCCGGAAACCGGCGACGGCGCCGGGGTGCTGATTCAGATCCCGCACAAGTTCTTCGCCCGCGAGTGTGCCAAGCGCGGCTTCACGCTGCCGGCCGCGGGCGAGTATGGAGTGGGCATGACGTTCCTTCCGGTGGAACGCCACGACCGGCTGCAATGCGAAGGCATCCTGGAGCGCATCGTCACCGAGGAGGGTCTCACCGTGCTCGGTTGGCGCGACACGCCCATCAACGGCGCCGCCATCGGCCGTGAAGCGCGCAACAGCCAGCCCTACATCCAGCAGATTTTCGTCGGCCGCGGCAAGGGGATGAACGAAGACCAGCTCGAACGCAAACTGTACCTGGTCCGCAAGCGCGCCGAAACCGAGGTGGGCAAGTCCGATCTGCCCGAGAAGAGCTTCTTCTACATGCCATCCTTCTCGTGCCGCACCATCGTCTACAAGGGCCTGCTGCTGGCGCCGCAAATCGCGAACTTTTATCCCGAGCTGAGCGACCCGGACGTGATCAGCGCGCTCTGCCTGGTGCACCAGCGCTTCTCCACCAACACCTTCCCCACCTGGCAACTGGCGCACCCCTACCGGTTCATCGCCCACAACGGCGAAATCAACACCCTGCGCGGCAATGTGAACTGGATGCACGCCCGCCAGTCGGTGCTGGAATCGCCCTTGTTCGGCGCCGATATCAAGAAGCTGTTCCCCATCATCCAGCCCGGCGGCAGCGATTCGGCTTCGTTCGACAACGCGCTCGAGCTGCTGGTGATGGCCGGCCGCGGCATCAGCCACGCCATGGCCATGCTGATCCCGGAAGCCTGGTCGGGCAACCCGGACATGAACCCGCAGAAACGCGCGTTCTACGAATATCACGCGTCGCTGATGGAGCCGTGGGACGGCCCCGCCGCGATCGCCTTCACCGACGGCCGCTCGATCGGCGCCACGCTGGACCGCAACGGCCTGCGCCCGGCGCGCTACCTGGTCACCAACGACGACCTCATCATCATGGCTTCGGAAGCCGGCGTGCTCCCCGTCAAGCCCGAGGATGTCAAACTCAAGGGCCGCTTGCAGCCGGGCAAAATGTTGCTGGTGGATACCGTGGGCGGCCGCATCATTTCCGACAAGGAACTCAAGGCCAGCCTGTATGGCCGCAACCCGTACCAGCTCTGGATCAAGGAAAACCAGGTCCATATTCACGAACTGCCCGAGCCGCCGCGCGAGTATGGCACCGAGCGCGGCACCCTGCTGCTGCGGCAGCGCGCCTTCGGCTACACCGACGAAGATTTGAAAATGATCCTGGGCCCGATGGCCGCCAAGGGCGAGGAGCCGATCGGCTCGATGGGCGCCGATACGCCGCTGGCCTGTCTTTCCGACAAGCCGCAGCCGCTGTTCAACTATTTCAAGCAGCTTTTCGCCCAGGTCACCAACCCGCCCATCGACCCCATCCGCGAAGAGATGGTGATGTCGCTGATCAGTTACATTGGCACCGAGCGCAACATCCTGGCCGAAACCCCGCAGCACTGCCACACCCTGCGCCTGCCGCATCCTATCCTCACCAACCGCGACCTGGAACGGCTGCGGCGCGTTTCGCAGGGCAGTTTCCTGGCCACCACGCTGCCCATGCTCTTCGCCGTCGAGGAAGGCAATCGCGGCCTGGAGCGCGCTCTCGATCAGCTCTGCCGCCGCGCTTCGCTCGCCATCCAGTCCGGCTATACGCTGCTGATTCTTTCCGACCGCGGCCTGGACCAGGACTACGCGCCGATTCCCAGCCTGCTTGCGCTCACCGCCGTCCACAATCACCTGGTGCGCGAGGAAACCCGCACGCAAGTGGCGCTCATCATCGAATCGGGCGAGCCGCGCGAGGTGATGCATTTCGCATTGCTGATCGGCTACGGCGCCAGTGCCGTCAATCCCTACCTGGCGCTCGAAACGCTGCAGGCCGGCCAGCTTCAGGACACCGGCGTGAAGCCGGAAAAAGCGGTGGCCCATTTCATCAAGGCCATCAACAAGGGGCTGCTCAAGACTTTTTCCAAGATGGGCATTTCCACCTTGCAGAGCTATCGCGGAGCGCAGGTGTTCGAAGCCATCGGTCTCTCCAAGCGCCTGGTCGATCGCTATTTCACCGGCACCGTTTCGCGCATCGAGGGCGTGGATCTGGACGTTCTGGCGCGCGAAGCCATCCTCAAACATCAGCACGCCTTCCAGCCGGTGCACGAATCCGATACCGACCTCGCCATCGGCGGCACCTATCAATACCGCGCGCGCGGCGAGTACCATCTCTTCAATCCGCAGACCATCGCGAAGTTGCAGCACGCCGTGCGGCAGGAAAGCTTCGCCACCTTCCAGGAATACACGGAACTGATCGACGGGCAGAACCGGCAGCTCACCACGCTACGCGGTCTGCTCGAAATCAAGAAGGCGGACGAGCCGATTCCGCTCGAAGAGGTCGAGCCGGTGGCTACCATCGTGAAACGCTTCGCCACCGGCGCCATGTCGTTCGGCTCCATTTCCAAGGAAGCTCACGAAACGCTGGCGCTGGCGATGAACCGCATTGGCGGCAAATCGAACACCGGCGAGGGCGGCGAGGACGAGGAGCGCTTCGCCGATGGGCGCCGCTCCGCCATCAAGCAGGTGGCCTCCGGCCGCTTCGGCGTCACCGCCAATTACCTGGTGAACGCCGACGAATTGCAGATTAAAATGGCGCAGGGCGCCAAACCCGGCGAAGGCGGCCAGCTTCCCGGCCATAAGGTGGATGAGACCATCGCGCGCGTGCGCCACTCGATTCCCGGTGTGGGCCTGATTTCGCCGCCGCCGCACCACGACATCTATTCCATCGAAGACCTGGCGCAGTTGATTTACGATCTCAAGAACGTCAACCCGAAAGCGCGCATTGCGGTCAAGCTGGTGGCCGAAGTGGGTGTGGGCACGGTGGCGGCCGGCGTCGCCAAGGCGCATGCCGACGTGGTGCTGATCGCCGGCGATTCCGGCGGCACCGGCGCTTCCCCGCTCTCGAGCATCCGCCATGCCGGCATACCCTGGGAGCTGGGCCTGGCCGAAACGCACCAGGTGCTGGTGCTCAACGATCTGCGCGGCCGCATTCGCGTGCAGACCGATGGCAAGCTGCAAACCGGCCGCGACGTGGTGATCGCCGCGCTGCTCGGCGCCGAGGAGTTCGGCTTCTCGACCGCGCCGCTGGTGGCCCTCGGCTGCATCATGATGCGCAAGTGCCACCTCAACACCTGTCCCGTCGGCGTGGCCACCCAGGATCCCGCGCTGCGCGCCAAGTTCCGCGGCACGCCCGAGCACGTCATCAACTTTTTCTTCTATATCGCCGAGCAGGTTCGAGCCTACATGGCGCAGATGGGCTTCCGCACCTTCGATGAAATGGTGGGCCGGGTGGACATGCTGGAAACACGCGCGGCGCTGGACCATTGGAAGGCCAAGGGACTCGACCTGTCGATGATTCTGCACAACCCGCAGGTGCCCCTGCGCATCGCCCGGCGCTGCGTCCAGGCGCAGGACCACGGGCTCGACCAGGCGCTCGATTACAAGCTGATCGATCACGCCCGCGAAGCCATCGAGGGCGGCGAGCCCATCGTCATCAAGCTCCCCATCCGCAATATTCACCGCACCGTGGGCGCTATGCTCTCGGGAGAAATCGCGCGCCGGCACGGTTCGCCCGGTTTGCCCGACGGCACCATCCACTGCCAGTTCACCGGTTCGGCCGGCCAGAGTTTCGGCGCGTTTCTGGCCCATGGCGTGACGCTCGAGCTCGAAGGCGACGCCAACGATTACGTCGGCAAGGGCCTCTCCGGCGGTAAGCTGATCGTCTATCCGCCGCGCGCCTCCAACTTCCTGCCGGAGGAAAACATCGTCATCGGCAACGTGGCCCTTTATGGCGCCACCAGCGGGGAAGCGTTCCTCAACGGCATGGCCGGCGAGCGCTTCGCCGTGCGCAACTCCGGCGCCACCGCCGTGGTGGAAGGCCTGGGCGATCACGGCTGCGAGTACATGACCAATGGCCTGGTGGTGGTGCTGGGCAAGGTCGGCCGCAATTTCGCCGCCGGCATGAGCGGAGGCATTGCCTTCGTTCTCGATGAGAAGGGCGATTTCGCCCAGAAGCGCTGCAATACCGCCGCCGTGGATCTGGAATCGGTGGGCGAAGCCGATGCCGGCCTGCTGCAAGGGCTGATCTATCGCCACGTCGAGTCGACCGCCAGCCCGCGCGGCACCTGGATATTGGAAAACTGGGAGCAGATGGTGCCCAAGTTCGTCAAAGTCTTCCCGCACGAATACAAACGCGTCCTGGGCATCCACCGCGAAACCACCGCGGTGGCGTAGCGCCGGTGGATTTTGCCGCCGGTGCACTTGTTAACGGAGTCGACATGGGAAAAACAACCGGGTTCATGGAATATACGCGCGAAGTGGCCGAACGCCGCCCGGCGGCCGAACGCATCAACGACTGGTTTGAAATCTATCGTCCCTTCCCCGAGCCGAACCTGCGCAGCCAGGCCGCTCGCTGCATGGATTGCGGGGTTCCGTTTTGCCACACCGGCTGCCCGCTCACCAACCTGATTCCCGATTGGAACGACTTCATTTACCATGGCCGCTGGCACGATGCCGTGCGGCAGTTGCACTCGACTAACAACTTCCCCGAATTCACCGGCCGCATCTGCCCGGCTCCCTGCGAGGCCTCCTGCGTGCTTGGCATCAATGAGCCGCCGGTGACCATCAAGCAGATCGAACGCTCGATCGTCGATCGCGGCTTTGAAGAGGGATTCATTCTGCCGGAGCCTGCCGCGGTCAAGACCGGCAAGCGCGTGGCCGTGGTTGGCTCCGGTCCAGCCGGACTGGCCGCCGCGCAGCAACTGGCGCGCGCCGGCCACGCTGTCACCGTGTTCGAAAAGAACGACCGCATCGGCGGCCTGCTGCGCTACGGCATCCCCAATTTCAAGATGGAAAAGCAGCTCATCGACCGGCGCATGGAGCAGATGCGCAGCGAAGGCGTCGAATTCCAAATCAACGCGCAAGTGGGCGGCAATGTCCCTGTCGAGGACCTGCGCAAACAGTTCGATGCCATCCTGCTCGCCGGCGGCGCCGAAAATCCGCGCGACCTCGAGGTGCCCGGCCGCAACTTGCAGGGCATTCACTTCGCCATGGAGTTCCTGCCGCAACAGAACCGGCGCTGCGAAGGCGACACGGTCCCGGATTCCGAAGCCATCTTGGCCACCGGCAAGCGGGTGATCATCATTGGCGGCGGCGACACCGGCGCCGATTGCCTGGGCACGACTCATCGCCAGGGCGCGCTCTCGGTCAACCAATTCGAGCTGCTGCCCAAACCGCCCGACGATCGCTCCCCATCCACCCCGTGGCCGCTGTGGCCCATGCAACTGCGCATCGAAAGTTCGCATGAAGAAGGCGGCACGCGCGATTGGGGCATCGCCACCACCGGTTTCACCGGCGACGAGCGCGGCCACGTGAAGCAACTCGACGCCGTGCGCGTCGGCCCGCCACCCAGGTTCGAAGCCATCGCCGGCAGCGACTTCACCATCGAGGCCGACTTGGTGCTGCTCGCGATGGGCTTTCTCGGTCCCGTCAAGAACGGCATGATCGAACAGCTCGGCGTGGCGCTGGACCCGCGCGGCAACGTGGCCGCCGACGCCAATTACATGTCGAGCGTCCCCGGCGTATTCGCCGCCGGCGACATGCGCCGCGGCCAGTCGCTGGTAGTCTGGGCCATCGCCGAAGGCCGCAAAGCCGCACAAGGCATCGACCGTTACCTCACCGGCGCCAGCAAGCTGACGTAGGAACCAGGCAGCCGCCGTGGCGAACGCACTCTTGCGTGCCGCGTCGAGACTGACTCTTCTCGACGCCTCTGCGCCCAGCGCCGACATGTCCGCCCTCACTGGCCGCAGCGTGAGCGGGGAAAACCGGCAGAATGGCCGACAGCGCCACCCCAACCCAGCTCAACAAGGCCGGCCAAAAAAGATGTGGGGCGACGGACAGTGCCCATCGCCCCGCTTCCGAAAATCCGGGGGTGGACAGACGGAAGCGTCTGTCCCACCTCGCCTCTTACTACTTGGTTTCGCTTTCGATCCGCATGCCGTAGAAGCTGCGGTAGACGAAGAACGCCGAAACCAGGAAGAAGACGGCGGACAGCACCGTGGTCAGAATGTGGCCTTGCTTGTTGCCGACATCCACGGCCAGCGATACGGCCAGCAAGCCGAACAGGGTGGTGAATTTGATGATGGGGTTCAACGCCACCGAGCAGGTATCCTTGAATGGATCGCCTACGGTGTCGCCGACCACGCAGGCGTCGTGCAGCGGCGTGCCTTTAGCGCGCAGCTCGGTTTCCACCACCTTCTTGGCATTGTCCCAGGCGCCGCCGGCGTTGGCCATGAAGATGGCTTGATACAGGCCGAATAGCGCGATTGAGATCAGGTAGCCGACGAAGAAGAACGGCTCGATGAAGGCGAACGCCAGCGTGGCGAAGAACACCGTCAGGAAGATGTTCAGCATGCCCTTCTGCGCGTACTGCGTGCAGATCGCGACCACCCTCTTCGAATCCGCGACGGAGGCTTTTTCGGAGCTCTCCAGGTTGATGTTGCGCTTGATGAACTCGACCGCGCGATAAGCGCCGGTGGTCACCGCCTGCGCGCTGGCGCCGGTAAACCAGTAAATGATGGCGCCGCCGGCGATGATGCCGAGCAGGAATGGCGCGTGCATCAGCGACAGGTTCACGATGTACTGCGGCTGCAGGCCGTGGGTGAGCGAAACGATGGTGGCGAAAGTCATCGTGGTGGCGCCCACCACCGCGGTGCCGATCAGCACGGGCTTCGAAGTAGCCTTGAAGGTGTTGCCCGCGCCATCGTTCTCTTCCAGGTTCTCCTTGGCTTTCTCGAAGTCGGGCTTGAAGCCGAAGTTCTTCTCAATATCCTCGGAGATGCCGGCCGTGGTTTCGATGGTGGAAAGTTCGTAGACCGATTGCGCGTTGTCGGTGACCGGACCGTAGCTATCCACCGCGATGGTCACCGGTCCCATGCCGAGGAAGCCGAACGCCACCAGGCCGAAAGCGAAGACCGCCGGGGCCATCATCAGCGTGTCGGGGAACGCGGTGCTGACCAGGTATCCGACGGACATCAACGCCAGCATCGCCATGCCCAGCCAGTAGGCGCTGAAGTTGCCGGCCACGAAGCCGGAGAGGATGTTGAGCGAAGCGCCGCCTTCGCGCGAGCTGGTGACGATTTCGCGCACGTGCCGCGAATTGGTGGAGGTGAACACCTTGACGAACTCCGGGATCAGCGCGCCGGCCAGCGTCCCGCAACTGATCACGGTCGCCAGTTCCCACCACAGGCTGGAGGAGCCGGCCAGACCGGGGATCATGAAATAGCTGACCACGTAAGTGAGCGCGATCGAGAGGATCGAGGTGAGCCAGACCAGCGTGGTGAGCGGCGTCTCGAAATTGAACTTGGCCGAATTGCCGAAACGCATTTTGGCGAAAAAGCCGTTGATGAAGTAGCCGGCCGCCGAGGACAGCACCATCATCACGCGCATCGAGAAGATCCAGACCAGCAGCTCGACCTTGACCATGTCGCTGTGAACCGCCAGCAGGATGAAGGTGATGAGAGCCACGCCGGTGACGCCATAGGTTTCGAAGCCGTCGGCCGAGGGCCCCACCGAATCGCCCGCGTTGTCGCCCGTGCAGTCGGCGATCACGCCGGGGTTGCGCACGTCGTCTTCCTTGATCTTGAAAACGATCTTCATCAAATCGCTGCCGATATCGGCGATCTTGGTGAAGATGCCGCCGGCCACGCGCAGGGCGGCCGCGCCGAGCGATTCGCCAATGGCGAAGCCGATGAAGCAGGGGCCGGCCAGGTCGCCCGGAATGAACAGCAGGATGAAGAGCATGATCATCAGCTCGACCGAAACCAACAGCATGCCGATGCTCATCCCGGCTTGCAGCGGGATGTTGTAACAGGGGAAGGCCTTGCCGGTGAGCGAGGCGAACGCCGTGCGCGAGTTGGCGAAGGTGTTGACCCGCATGCCGAACGCCGCCACGGCGAAGCTGCCCGAGATGCCGATCACGCTGAACAGCAGAATGATGGCGACCTTATATACCGCCAGCCCTTGCAGCAGCCCGAAGTAGAACACGATGATGACGGCGATGAAGATCTCGAGCACCATCAGGAATTTGCCCTGCGTGGCCAGGTAGGTCTTGCAGGTTTCGTAAATCAGCTCGGAGACTTCGCGCATGCAAGTGTGTACCGGCATGTTGCGCAGGCGAACGAAAATCACCAGGCCGAAGACCATGCCCAGCGCGCTGACCAGCAAGCCGCCGAGCAGCAAATTGTGGCCGTTAATGCCGCCCATGATGCCGGGCAGGAACTTGGCGACGCGCAGATCCGGCAGGTGAAGATTGGCTTCTCCGCCCGCCTGTTCCTGCGCCATCGCCGGAACGGCGCCGGCCGCCAGGGCGAGCAAAGCGAAAAAGATCCGCAACAGGGAACTGGACAGGACCCGTGCGGCTCGAAGTGGCAGGACACTACGCGTGTCCAAAGTGCTGACCATCTGGTAAATCCTCCTCGGGGATTACGGAAGAATCCGTGTGTGCAATGAACACTCAGTATAAGAGATATGCGCGTCGGATTTCAACGCGGGCCTGGCCATATCCGAACTGCCCGCACTGCATCTATGATGAACGGTTGGGGGCGCGGCGCGTGCTTCGTTACTACATCACCGATCGGCATTCGGCGGGGGGTTTGGAACCGCTGATGGGATTCGTCGCGCGCGCACTCGCAGGCGGCGTGGAACGCATCCAGATCCGCGAGAAAGATCTGCCCGCGCGCGAGCTATGTGCGCTGGTGCGGCGCGTGCTCGAGTTACCGAACCCGCACGGATCGCGCATCCTCGTGAATGGGCGCGCCGATGTGGCGCTGGCGGCGGGCGCGCACGGCGTGCACCTGCCGTCGGGGTCGGTCGCGCCGGCGGTGCTGCGCGCCATCGTGCCGGCGGGGTTCCTGATCGGGGTCTCGACCCATTCGCTTGCCGAGCTGCGCGCGGCCGAGTCCGAAGGCGCGGACCTGGCTGTCTTCGGACCGGTTTTCTCGACTCCCTCGAAGGCTGCCTACGGAGCGCCGCTGGGGCTCGAAGCGCTGCGGGGAGCCAGCCACGCCGTTTCCATCCCGGTGTTCGCGCTCGGCGGCATCACGCCGCAAAACGCCGCGTTGTGCCTGGCTGCCGGCGCGACTGGCATCGCCGGCGTCTCCTTCTTCCAAAGCTGAGGCGGCGCAACACCGTCCGCATGTCGATCGGGCCGTGCTTCAACCTGGGCAGCAACGTCGCGCGCTGACCGCGCTCGCTCGATTCCGCGGCGCGCGGCACGCCGGTTCCTGTTGCGCCACCTGGCCGGCATCGGCGCCCGATCGCTGGCGCGGGCATCGGAATCGTCGGGCTGGGTTCGCAGGCGCGTCCTGGACACGGAACTGCGCGCCGGCAAGGTGGGACTCGAACTGGAGGCCATCCGGCGGAGCGCGATCAACGGGTGGATCGAAGCTCGTCGGGATGAAATACGAGGTCACGGTCGAGGACCATTTCGAGATGGGTGCCCTGGCGCAGCACCACGTCCTGATTGCGGGAAAGCAGGACCCCGGCTATAGCGCCGGCCGCGCCGCCGACCGCCGCGCCGGGCAAGCCCCTGGTGATGGCGCCGACGGTGGCGCCCATACCGGCGCCCTCCATCACGGTACGGCCGTCGGCGGATTTGCCGTTACCCTCGACTTTGCCCTCGTCTCCGGTCGGCCGGGCGTGAAAGTCGCGCGATACGCCGTTGGGCAGAATCAGCGAGTCGAACCGGATGTATAGCTCGCCCTTGCCGGAGACGCGGCCGGCCGGCTTGGCTCGGGTGATGGTCCCGGAGACGTCGCTCCAGCGTGGGATCACCACCCGCCCGTTGGCGGCGACCGGAGCGTCCGTCCGCAGATAGACGCGGTCGCCCTCCTTGGCGTGCCTGGTACTCACTTCACTGACCAGCGCCAGCAGGACGTGCGTGCCTTTGGGAACCGTGATGTCGGGCGGCGCGGCTGGCTCGGGTCTCTTCGCCAGCGCCGGTGGCGGCACATCGCCACCCGGTTCGGATGGGCGCAAGGCGGTTGGCGGGGCGGTGTCGGCAGCGGGCGGGCGGGCGCCAGCTACGGGCGCGCCTTCGCGCCGGAACACCAGCCTGCCTTCCATTTCCGCTCCGGCGCGGACCACCTGCCGCGTAATCGTCAACCTGCCGTGGTCACGCGAGAGCTCCCACCGGTCCATCACGGTGTAGTTGCGCGGGCCGGAAACCAGCGTGTTGACCAGCAACGCCGCGCCTTCCCACTTGACGACCGAGTTCCAAAATTCCCCGCCCACACGCCGCCGCGTCTCGCTGCCATCGAGCGCATACGTCCACCCCACCGATTCCGCCGAACAGAGCATGGCGGCGTCGCTTTCGGAGACGGTGAGAGACGACTCCACTTGTCCGAGCGAGCGAATGTCGCTCGAGGCAGGGTCCAGCACCCATTTCCCGGAAAAGTCGCGATCCGGGCCGATGGCGCGCAACGGAATCGCGAGACCCGACGCTACAAGCAGCGCGGTTGCCAGATAGGACCAGCGCATGATCTGAAGTTACCACAGGATGGGGTGTATTTTTTCCGCACCCTCCTGCCACACTCTGTCACACTCCCGCAGAGGCCACCTTAACGGCCCACCGTCTGTCCGACCAGTTCCTGCGCGGCGGTTTGAATCTGGCGCAGGTGGGCTTCGCCGGCGAAGCTTTCGGCGTAAATCTTGTAAACGTTTTCGGTGCCGGAAGGGCGCGCGGCGAACCATCCGCGGCGGGTCACCACCTTGAGGCCGCCGAGCGGGGCGCCATTCGGCGCACGGTTGAGCTTGGCGTCGATCGGGTCGCCGGCGAATTCGGTGGCAGTCACCTGCTCCGGCGAGAGCGCGGCCAGCTGCGCCTTTTGCTCGGGAGTGGCGGGAGCGTCGATCCGTTCGTAGACCGGCGTGCCGAATTGTTCGGTGAGCGCGCGGTAGATCTCGCCGGGGTCGCGGCCGGTCCGCGCCAGCATTTCCGCCGCCAGCAGGCCGAGGATGAGGCCGTCCTTGTCGGTGCTCCACGGCTGGCCGTTGCGGCGCAAGAAGGATGCGCCGGCGCTCTCTTCACCGCCAAAGCCAAGCGAGCCATCGAGTAGCCCGTCGACGAACCACTTGAAACCGACCGGCACTTCGATCAGCGGGCGGCCCAGGTGAGCGGTCACGCGGTCGATCATGCTCGAGGAAACCATCGTCTTGCCCACCCCGGCGCTTTCCTTCCAGCCCGGGCGATTGAGGAACAGGTAGGAGATGGCCGCGGCCAGGTAATGATTCGGGTTCAGCAGCCCCGCGCTGCGCGTCACAATGCCATGGCGGTCGTGATCCGTGTCGCAGGCCCACGCCACATCGAACTTGTCCTTGAGGGCGATTAAGCCGGCCATGGCGTAAGGCGAGGAACAATCCATGCGGATGGCGCCATCCCAATCGAGCGTCATGAAACGGAAAGTGGCGTCCGCCCAGCCGTGCCGGATGCTCATGTGCAGGCCGTAACGCTCGGCGATGCGGCCCCAATAAGCGATGCCCGCGCCGCCCAGCGGATCGGCGCCCAGCGAGAGGCCCGCCGAGCGGACTAGGTCGAGATCCAGCACGGCGCCCAGGTCGTTGACGTAGTTCGAAACATAATCGAAGCGGTGCGTTGTGGCGGCGGCGATGGCGCGGGCGTAGGGGATGCGCCGCACCGGCTGCAAGTCGTCGGCGAGGATGGCGTTGGCGCGGTCCTGAATCTTGCCGGTAACGGCAGTATCGGCGGGCCCTCCATTGGGTGGATTGTATTTGAAACCGCCGTCGGCGGGCGGATTGTGCGAGGGCGTGATGACAATGCCGTCGGCGAATCCGGACGTGCGGCCGGCGTTGTAGGTGAGGATGGCGTGGGAGAGCGCGGGGGTGGGCGTGTAGCCAAGATCGGAATCGATCATCGCCGCCACGCCGTTCCCGGCGAGCACCTCCAGCGCCGTGGCCAATGCCGGCTCGGAGAGAGCGTGCGTATCCTTGGCCACAAAGAGCGGTCCCTCGGCGCCGTTTTCGTGGCGCAGGTCGCAGATCGCCTGGGTGATCGCCAGGATGTGGTCCTCGTTGAAAGAATTCTTGAGCGACGACCCGCGATGTCCCGACGTGCCGAAGCTGACTCTCTGCGCAGCCACCGAATTATCGGGTTTGGCCGTGTAGTAGGCCGTGACCAGGCGCGGCAGGTTTTCGAGCTCGTTTTCCTGGGGACGTTGACCAGCGTGCGGATGAATCGCCATGGACCCTAACTTACCCGTTTTGGCGGAGCCCGCGCAATGGTGGGGCATGCTTTAGCTTGCCGCTGTTCGACCCGTTCGATAATTTGCGGGCTAGCTAAAGCATGCCCCACCAGCGGCGTTTTTCGTTGGATACTGGAGCGTATGCGTCCATTCATTTGCGTGCTTCTGCTTTCGGCGTCGATGGCCTGCGCCCAGACGGGACCTCTGCTGTTGCGCCAGCCGGCGTTGAGCAAAACCCAGATCGTGTTTACCTATGCGGGCGATTTGTGGAGCGTACCGCGCGACGGAGGCGAAGCGAAGCGGCTCACCACGGGTCCGGGCGTGGAGACGTCGGCCGCGTTCTCGCCGGACGGGTCGACCATCGCGTTCACCGGCGAGTATGACGGCAACGTGGATGTGTTTACGATTCCGGCGGCGGGCGGCGTGCCGCGGCGGCTGACTTTCCATCCGGGCAGCGACGGCGCCGTGGGCTGGACGCCGGATGGCAAGCGTGTGCTGTTCCGCTCGCACCGCGCGGTTCCCAACGATGGCGACCGGCTGTACACGCTTCCGGTGGAAGGCGGCGGGCTGCCGGAGGAATTGCCGCTGCCGATCGCCGAAGAGGGCTCCTACTCGGCCGATGGTTCACACCTGGCGTACGTGCCGCTGTTCCAGTGGCAGGAAGCGTGGAAGCGGTACCGCGGCGGCCAGACGCGCAAGATCTGGATCGCCAATCTGGCCGATTCGAGCGTGGTCCCGATTCCCCGCGACAACTCGAACGACTTCACCCCGATGTGGGTGGGCGACCGCATCTATTTCCTCTCCGACCGCGAAGGGCCGGTGACGCTGTTCTTTTATGACACCAAGTCGAAGAAGGTCACCCGCGCCATCGAGAACCACGGGCTGGATTTCAAATCGGCTTCGGCGGGACCGGGCGCGATCGTTTACGAGCAGTTCGGCTCGCTGCATCTATACGACCTGAAGAGCGGGCAGACAAAGGAGGTTGCGGTCACCCTGGCCGGCGATCTGCCGGAGTTGCGGCCGCACTACGTCAACGTCGCCAAGCGGCTCACCAATCCCGACATTTCGCCCAATGGGGCGCGGGCGGTGTTCGAAGCGCGGGGCGAGATATTGACGGTACCGGCCGAAAAAGGCGACCCGCGCAACCTGACGCAAAGCCCGGCGGTGATGGAGCGCGAGCCGAAATGGTCGCCGGATGGACAGAGCATCGCGTACCTGTCGGACGAATCGGGCGATTACGCGCTGCACGTGCGCAACCAGGATGGCACCGGCGAAGTGAAGAAGATTCCGCTGGGCGACAAGGCGTTCTATTCCGCTCCGAACTGGTCGCCGGACAGCAAGAAGATCGCTTACCTGGACAACCACAGCCACCTTTTCTACATCGACCTGGAGCAGAAGAAACCGGTTCTGGTGGAGACCGACTACTACGCCAACGACAACGGACTGGCCCCCGCCTGGTCGCCGGACAGCCAGTGGCTGGCGTACTCGAAAACGTTGAAGAGCCACATGCAGGCGATTTATCTCTACTCCCTTGCGGACGGCAAAACCACGCAGGTGACCGACGGCATGAGCGACGCCGAAAGCCCGGTCTTCGACAAGAACGGCAAGTATCTGTATTTCATGGCCAGCACCAACTCGGGCGCGGCCATGCAGCCGGACATCGAGAGCTTTGCCCGGCCGGTGACGGCCAGCGTCTACGTGGTGGTGCTGTCCAAGACCGAAGCCTCGCCGCTGGCGCCGGAGAGCGACGAGGAGAAGAAGCCGGACGCCAAGAAAGACGAGCCGAAGAAGGACGACGCCAAAGACGCCAAGAAGGACGATAAAGACAAGGACAAAGACAAAGACAAGAGCGCGGACAAGGTCGAGGTGAAGGTGGATCTGGAAAACATCGGCCAGCGGATTCTGCCGCTACCGATGCCGGCGCGGCGCTACGTCGGACTCGCCACCGGCAAGGCGGGCGTGGTCTATGCGGCCGAAGGGCCGGCGCCGGGAACGCCGGGGCCAACCGCCGTGACCATCCATCGTTTCGATCTGAACAAGCGCAAGACGGATACCGTGCTGAGCGGCGTGAGGAACGTGCAGGTATCTTTCACCGGCGAAAAGCTGCTCTACCAACAGGGCGACAAGTGGACCATCGCCGACGCGCCGGCGCCGCCCGCGGATGCGCCCGACGCGCCGCCGGCCAAGCCGGGGAACGAGAAGGTGATGAAAACCGCCGACCTGGAAGTGAAGGTGGACCCGGCCGCGGAATGGAAACAGATGTTCCATGAGGCGTGGCGGATCGAACGCGATTTCTTTTACGATCCGCATTACCACGGCCTCGATCTGGCGGCCGCCGAAGAGCGTTACGGCGCTTACCTGAGCGGCCTGGCATCGCGCGACGATCTCAACTACCTGTTCACCGAAATGCTCGGCAACATGACGGTTGGGCACATGTTTCTGGGCGGCGGCGACCGTCCGGAGGTGAAGCGTATTTCGACCGGGCTGCTCGGCGCCGACTACAAAATCGAAAACGGGCGCTATCGGTTTGCCCATGTGTACAACGGCGAGAACTGGAATCCCGACACCAAGGCGCCGCTGACTTCTCCGGGCGTCAACGTGACGGCCGGGGATTACCTGCTGGCGGTGGACGGGCGGGAACTGCGCGCCACCGACAACATTTACAGCTTCTTCGAGGCGACCGCCGGCAAGACGGTGGTGCTGCGGGTGAGCGCCGACCCGGCCGGCGCCAACGCGCGCGAGGTGAAAGTGGTGCCGGTGGGCGACGACTGGCTGCTGCGGCACCTCGAGTGGATGGAAGCGAACCGGCGCAAAGTGGATGAGGCCACCAATCACCGCGTGGCCTATGTTTACATGCCCGACACCAACAGGGGCGGTTACACCAACTTCATGCGCTACTTCTTCGCGCAGGTGGACAAGGAGGCGGTGATCATCGACGAGCGGTTCAATCACGGCGGGCAGTTGGCGACCGATATCATCGAGTACCTCCAACGCAAGCCGATGAGCGTGGCAACCATGCGCGACGGCGCGGATTTTGTGCAGCCGCAGGGCGCCATTTTCGGACCGAAGGTGATGATCGTCAATGAATTCGCCGGCTCCGGCGGGGACGCCATGCCGTGGTACTTCCGGCGCGCGGGAGTGGGCAAACTGGTCGGCGAGCGCACCTGGGGCGGCCTAGTCGGGCTGAGGGGCTTCCCCGAACTGATGGATGGCGGTGTGGTGTTCGCTCCGAACGCGGCGATCTGGAATCCCAACGGAACTTACGATGTGGAGAACCACGGCGTGGCGCCGGACATCGAGGTGCAACTCGACCCGGCGGCGGTGCGGCAAGGGCACGATCCGCAGCTCGAGAAAGCCATTGAAGTGGTGATGCAGGAGCTGTCCGCCAATCCGCCGCCGCAGTTTAAGCGGCCGCCGTATCCGAACTACCAGAAGAAGTAGGGGGGCAATTGCTCCGTTTTGCATAATCATGCTAGGGTGAGGTGTAAGAATCCTGGAAGAACTTCCTGGTTAGGAGAAACAGATATGCCATTAGTGTCGCTGCGGCAGGTCCTCGATGAGGCCGCCAAGGGTGGGTACGGAGTTGGCGCGTTCAACGTCAACAATATGGAGCAGATTCAGGCGATCATGGAGGCGGCCCGTGAGACCAAGTCGCCAGTCATCATTCAGGCCAGCCGGGGCGCCCGCTCCTATTCGCAGGACCGGTTTCTGTACCACCTGATGCTGGCCGCCACCGAGTTGTATCCGGAGATTCCGACCGTGCTGCATCTGGACCACGGCAACAGCCCGGAGACGTGCCAGAGCGCCATCGACATGGGTTTCACCAGCGTCATGATGGATGGATCGTTGATGCCCGACGGCAAGACGCCTTCGAGTTTCGAGTACAACGTGGAAGCCACGCGCAAGGTGGTGGAAGCGGCGCATGCCAAAGGCGTGACGGTGGAAGGCGAAATCGGCTGCCTGGGTGGCATTGAAGACGGGCACGGCGCGGGGCTGGACGGCCTGAGCCACCTGACCGATCCCGCCCAGGCGGTGGCATTCGTCCAGGCCACCGGTTTGGACGCGCTGGCGATCGCCATCGGCACCAGCCACGGCGCTTACAAATTCTCCAGCAAGCCGACCGGCGAAACGCTCAAAATGGAGCGGCTGATCGACATTCACCGGCGGTTGCCCGGCGTCCACCTGGTGATGCACGGCTCGTCCAGCGTGCCGCAGGATCTGCAGGACATCATCAACAAGTACGGCGGCAAGCTGAAGCCGACCTGGGGTGTGCCGGTGGAAGAGATCCAGCTCGGCATCAAGAACGGCGTGCGCAAGATTAACGTGGACACCGACAGCCGGCTGGCCATCACCGGCGCGATCCGCAAAGTGTTCTTCGAGAAGCCCGAGGAATTCGATCCGCGCAGCTACCTGAAGCCGGCGCGCGAGGCCATGAAGAAGGTGGTGGCGCTGCGCATGACCCAGTTTGGCCAGGCCGGCCACGCCAACGATTACAAGCCGCTCAGCCTGGAAGCCATGGCGAGCAGTTACCTGGCGCAACCGGTGGCCGGTTAGCAGGTTCGAGCGCCTCATTTGTTCTTCTGCATCGCGGCGATGATCGCGTCCGGTACGCCGGCCTGCTGCAGCTTGAGCAGGTCGTCGTCGCCGAGGGCGAAGCGGTTGGGCTCGGAAGCGATCATCTTCAGGATGTCCGCGTCGTCCACGTTGCCCTGCACCAGCCGGATCACCAGATCGTTGGTGAAAACGATGCCCGTCCGAACCGGCTTGGCCGGTTGGGCGTCTTCTTGCACCTGCTTCTCCCAGGCCACCACGCGCCGGGCCAGCGCCTGGGCAAGCGATTTGTTCGCCTGGCACTGGGCCACCGCGTCGCTGACCAGCCGGCTGTCCCGCAGCTTGCCGGTTTTGTCGAAGGCGGCCAGCGCGTGATTGTAGTTTTGCATCACCATGTACGCGATGCCGAGGTTGTACCACGCCGCGGCGACGGTCCTTGGATTGGCGTGGCAGGACGCGGTATTGGCTAGCGCCGTCTGCAGCAGACCCTTGTAATCCGCTGCTTTGACGAGGTCGAACTCCGCGCGCAGATTGCAGTCCTTGTCGTCCATGAACGACAGCTCCTCGGTCTCGATCCACGGCTCGTACAGCCGCCGCGTCTGGCCTAGCGCCTGGAGCCTGGCGATCCCGATCAGATCGGCCGGGGCGGGATACTCGGGCCGGGTGCTCGGAGACTCATTTTGTTTTGACGGGTCGGCGCGCAGCGTCTGGGTCGCCAGTTCCTCGCCGCTCGCCCAATCCTTCACGTGCAACGTGGCCAGAAAGTGCCCCACGGTGCGGGAGATCTGCGTCGCCGGAACGCCCTCGCCGACCATCGGTTCGCTCGGCAACGCCTGGCACTCGGAAATGTCGACGGAGATTGTGACCACCGCGGTAACACCCGGATCGGCCTGCGCAACCAGCGGAATTCCGTGCGCCAGCAGATCCTGCCGCAGCAGATTCGAAAACTCTTCCGAGCACCTGCCGGTAACCTGCCCGAGAATCACGCGGGCTCCGGCCAAGCCTTCGCCAAGGATGGCTGGATGCGGCATTTTAACCTGCAGCTTCTTTTGGCCAATTGCGGGCGATGCTGCGATAAGCAACAGCAGCACAAGGAGGGAACAGCGACAGCGACGGGGCATTTCGGGTCTCCTTAGTTGGTTATTGGAGCCGGGAACACCTTCTCGGCTTCCCGGTCATCCCGTGTACGTCTGCTAAGAGTATTCTTCGACCTTACTATCCCTAATACGCACGACGGACTAGTTCAGGTACCGGCAGTAATGCCGCCTATCCCGTACCTGAATAGACGTGGCAGTACCCGGCGAACAGCCCCGAGGGTGAGAGACTTTCTCGTGTCAGACCACTAACATGGTCGGCGACCGAGCATGTTCAGATTTCAACTCCGCCCGTTCCAGTGGCTGCGCGCTGGCGTAGTGGCTGGTGTGGCGCTTTGCGGCAATCTGTGGGCGCAAGCGCCTTACTACACATCCGCTGGCATCGTGAACGCCTCCGACTACTCGCCGGGGCCATTCGCCCCAAGCTCCGTACTCTCGCTGTTCGGCACCAACCTGGCCTGGGCGACGGCGGCTGTGACGCCCGAAAACTTTGCCGCCGGCAGCCTGCCAACTCAACTGGCTGCGATCAGCGTTTACGTAGACAACCAGACGGTGCCGCTGCTGTACGCCTCTCCCACGCAGATCAATTTTCTGGTGCCCTCCGAGCAAATCCCGGGCGATGTGACGGTGACCGTGGTGCGCCAGGGCGTAAACGGTCCTTCGGCGACCATCACCCTGATCGACGCCGCTCCCGCGCTATTCGTGATGAACGGCGGCTACTCCCTCGCGCAAGACTGGAATACCAACTACGCCCTGATGACGCCGGACGCTCCGGCGCATGCGAGCGACATAGCCGTGCTATATGCCACGGGTCTGGGCCATACCAATCCGCCATGGCCGTCCGGAGTGGTGGCGCAATCCGCCGCTTACATCACAGCCTGGACCAGTCTGCAATTGCTGCTGAATGGCGCCCCTGTCGATCCCCGCCTGGTCCTCTACGCCGGCGTGACACCGGGATATTGCGGCTTGTACCAGATCAACTTCATCATCCCTGCCACTGCCGGCACCAACCCGGAGATCCGCGTCCAAATCGGACCGCAAATCAGCATCGCATCCCTGAAGCTGGCCGTGGAATAAGCCAAGCGCCGGAACAGCGGCGGATGCGTGTTCGCCTTCGAACCGGCGCGCTCGCCTGCGATATTTACCGCTGCGCCAGAGCAACGGCAGCGGTACGGCTGCCGCCGGGCGGCGGCGTCGCCAATGTCAGGGCGATCGTCGCCAGGCTGGTGCCCGCGGCCGAGATCCACTGGTCCACGCCGTGCGGGAATCCGTTGTCGAAGTATGGTTGGAATCCCGCGGCGCGCGTGCGCACGTGCCATGACCCATCCTCCAGTTGCGTGTTCAGCAAGTACTGAACGCCGCGCTGGTAAGCCGGGTCGGAAACCGGCAGGCCGGAACTCTGCAGCGCGATCATCGCCAGGCCGGTAGTGTACGCGCCGCTCTCCATCGAAGCAAGGTCGGACCATCCGCCGTCGGAGCGTTGCGCCGCCAGCAGGTCGCGCCGGGCCTTGAGGATGGTGTCTTGGCTCTTGCCGCCCCACACCAGGCCCTGTAGCCGCCAGGCCAGATCGTAATTGGTCCGCGGCCGATACTCGCCGATCCACGTTCCCGCGAGCTGAATCGATTTGGCGTACGCCGCCTTGTCCACTCGCGGGGCGTACAGTTCGAGACCGCGCATCGAAACCACGGTTTGCCCGAGAGCGTCGGCGCACAGCGGCGGCCTCGCTTCAGGACCGAAGACCCAGTGGCCGTCCGCCATCTGGTGCGTCTGGATATACATCGCAACAGCATCCGTACTGAGGTCGGGCTTGTAGCCCTCCGCATCCAGCCCCAGCAGAACATAGGCCAGAATCGCCGGACTGGCGTTGATCCCCGGGATGAAGAAGCCCTGATGCAGAAGGTCGCGGCTCCCCTGGAGCGCCCCCGCATTGACCTTCACCTGCCGGGCCGCTGTCTGTTCATCCACCTGGAAACCGTTCTTGCGCGCCAGCCCGACAGCCATGGCTGCGATGCTCTGGTTGTGGCAGGAGAAGCATCCGGCTTTGGGCACGAAGCTCGCGTCGGTGCGCTGCAGCAGCGGCAGGCTGGTCGCCACTGCGGCCTGGATGGTGTTGCCGCGCCGCATCGAGGCCGGCTGTATCGATACCGCCGGAGCTCCGCTGATGGCCCCGGATTTCAATAGCAGGTCGACCACCGCAGTGTTGCCATGGAGCTTTGCGAGATCGAGCGCCGTGAGGCCCGTATCGCCGGATCGCGGATGCTGGCTTTTGGCATTGACATCGGCTTTCTTTTCGATCAGCATCTTCACCTGCTCCACCGGAAGCAGGTCGGATACCGCGGCGTAGATCAACGCCGTGCGGCCCGTCGGATCGGGGGCGTTCACGTCGGCGCCGTGCTGGAGGACCAGCCGGACCAGATTCGGATTATCGAGAACCACCACCTGTCCGAGCGCGATGGTGTACTGCATCGCGTCCAGGTTGCGGGCCACCAGCAGATCGACGCACTTCGCGCAATCGGCTCCCGCCGCGTTCGCCAGCGCAAATCCGCCAATGTCTTTGAGATCGGCGCCGTGGTCGAGCAGCGCTTGCATGATTTCCGCGTCACCGGCCAGCGAAGCTTCCAGCAGCGGCGACGATTCCGCGCCGGGATTCGAGGTGGGATTGGGATTCGCCCCGTGGGCCAGCAGCAGTTTCACGATCGGCGCGCCGCCGGGCCGGCCTGCCGCAACCATCAGCGCCGTCCGCGCGTCATCGGACCGCGCATTCACGTCCGCGCCATGAGCCACCAAGACTCGCGTCTTCTCCAGATCGAGCGCGGCCCACATCAGTGCGGTGGCCCCGGCGTCATTGCGCTTGTTCGGATCGGCCCCCTGCTGGATCAGCCGCTCCAGCGTCGCCGCGTCGGTATAGAGCACGGCGTACAGGAACGGCGTCGAACCTTCGGGCCCGCGCGCGTTCAGAAGTTTGGGATCCTCCGCCACCATCTTGTTGAACGCCTGCCGGTCGGCCGCGCGCAGCGTCTCCACCATCGACACCGCCTTCGCATTCAACGGCGGCAACTCGATCTCGTTCGCCCAAGAGTCCGGCCATTCCGCGCCCTGCTCGATCCACGCTTTGATGATTTGAATCTGCTCCGGGTGGAGGGCGCCAGTGGGCGGCATCTGCAATCCAAAATCGGAACCAACCAACCGGTGATACAGAAAGCTGTTCTCGAGGCTGCCTGGCATCACCCGACGGGAGCCTGGCTTCATGACGGAGCTTCTGCGGTCGAGGCGCAGCCCGTTATTCTGCTTCGTCGGTCCATGACAGCCTATACAATTCTGACGAAAGATCGGCTGTACGTCGCGTGCGAAATCCACTTTGGCGGGTGTCTCGGAAAACACCGGCGGAACGAGGCAAAGGACGGCAAACGCGGAAACGGCAAATGATCGGAACATCTCACCCTCCAGGTAACCCCATACCTCCCCTTGGTCTGAGGTTTGGTTGAGTATACAACAAAAAAAGCCGTTCCTGCTTGCAATTACTGCCGCAGGCAACGTACTGGTACGCCGCTGGGAAGTGCGAGCGCTGCCGCTCAGTGCGTCTTTTGAGATGCGCGCGCGGCTTTGCCGGGCGCTGGTTTGGAGGGGGCCAGCAGAGCGTCGATCGACTTACGCAAATTCTGTTCCTCTTGATCGCCGAAGTAATCCGTCTCGGTCCCGTCGTGTTGTTCGCGCACCTGGCCCTGGCGGTCGATGAACAGCAGAATCGGCATGTGCGGCAAGCGGGTGAGCGGGTAACCGGCGAAGTTCATCACCGCAACCGCATCGTTAAAGCCAACCGGAAACAACGGGTGCATGGAGCCGATGAACCGGGGCACCGCTTCCGGCCCGTCCTGGTCGATGGCCGAGCCCAGGATCTGGAGGCCGCGCAGCGCGTACTCCGGCTGTAATTTGTTCAGCAGTTCCACCGCGTGCTGGCAATGCGGGCAGGTGGTCAGAATGAACCCGAGCAACACCGGCTTGCCCTTGTGCGCGGCCAGCGAGATCGGCTTGCCATTCGGAACCTGGATGGTCCATTCGCCCGCCTTGCGCGGGACCTGCTGAGCCCCGAGCGGCGCGCCCACCGCCAGCCACAGAGCCAGCAACGAAACCGGCAACTTGGACATGAAACCTCAGTTTAACAGCACAGGGCGGCCCGGCCGGTGCTCCAGGCTCATCGGCAGCGGTTTCGGAAATGGCGCGAAACAGGACTTTGCGCATTGGAGTGGATTTGAGCCGTGGGAGAGGCGGCGATCCTGCAGGCCGTTGAGCGACGGGGAGCCTCGATGGGGTATCACTCCA
>Ga0181530_10000477_pt1 | contig 51287 bp, 19 predicted proteins | sample PEATcosm2014_Bin_42_FD_119769 | JGI IMG/M metagenome (GOLD analysis project Ga0181530, IMG submission 119769) | Peatland microbial communities from MTU Mesocosm Facility, Houghton, MI, USA - PEATcosm2014_Bin10_60_metaG | ecosystem: Environmental > Terrestrial > Soil > Wetlands > Peat | place...
CGCACACGCCCCAGCACATCGGTCTTCAATATCGCTTCATCGGTCGGTGTCATATTCATCGTAGCCGTTATACTACGACGTTTATGACTTCATTGAATAGTGGTGCTCCGCGTGACGCTTACGAATGGTTCATCTACCGTTTGAATAAACGACGTTTGACAAGGGTTTAAAAACCGCAAGGCGCACCCTGCATCATGTCCCCGGCCATCCCTGCGGTTTTCCCAGCCGGCTGCAAAATTTTTACGTGCAGGCCGGGTGGGGACTTCCTGACGCGGGGGTTTTCTCTAGCAGGTTTTCCCGCAGGGCCGCGAAAATAAAACCCGCCTGGCAGCGGTTCACCGACCCCAGCTTCCGATGGATGGCCCGCCAGTGGCCCTCCAGCGTGCGGGGAGAAACTCCAAGCCAGCCGGCAATCAGCCGTCCGGCATCCCATCACAAGCGGCCTGCAGGATTTCCTCCTGCCGCTTTGACAGCTCGGTCAAACCCGGAAGCGTCAACGTTTTCATCGGCCATTCAACTGCATTACTCCTGCGCTTGCCAACGCCTCCCCAAACATCACCCTTTTCACGGATACCGGATAAGGCGGTAGAATTTCATGCTGGTCAGCGCGTTGGAGTCCACAAAGATAAAATTGGTCGTGGCCGAAGTAATGTTCCCGGCATTGGTAAACCAGAAAACCGGCGGCAGGAGATTGGTCGTCCATTCCACCCGGAAATAGTCGCTCGTCGCCGCGGTCCATTGGAACTGGAAAAACCCATCGGTCATCACCGAGGCGCCCGCGATGATCACCGCGTTCGTCGAGGCGGGCGCATTCGTGGCCGTCCCCACCAGGACCAGCTGGTAAAACCGCATGGGGCCGGGCGGGAATTGCGTGCCGTCATCCAAGAACCAGAACCGGCCGTTGGCCGGCGTCACCGGTCCGGTGTAAACGATGAGGTTGCTGAAGGTGCTCCACGCGATCGGCGTGAGACTGGCCGTCCACCTCACCTGGAACTGGTAATTGGTCGGCGCATACCACGTCAGCAGAAAACCGCCGTTGGTGGCCGTAATGGAATTGATCGGCGGGGCCGCATTCGTCCCCAACAGCAAGTGGAAATCCACTCCCACCGCATACGCCACCGCGGCCCCGTTGGTGTTTTGCACGCCCAGATAATAGGTCGAGCCGGGCGCCAGCTCCGGCGCGCTGTTCGCGTCCAAAACCGCTGAACCATTCGTGGCATTCATAATCAAAAGCCGGTCGCCGGGATCGGCGATGGTTGGCGGCAGGTTTGTCGTGAACCACACGTTCAGCGGCCCGATGGCGAAGAGCAGCCGGTTGGTCGCCTCATCGGCGTTCGCCGGCACATTGACCCGGTAAAATACCAGCCCGCCGGACGCCAGCGTGTTCGTCTGCGGCGCTCCGTTGGTGAGGCCCGCGCCCGAACCCAAACCGAACAACCGGTAATATCGCATCGGACCAAACCCGCTGGTTTGCGAGCCGTCGTCAAAGAAGGTGAACCGGCTGTTGGTCGGACTGATGAACAGGTCGTAGCCGATGATGTTCGTGAACGTCTGCCAGTTCAGCGGCGGCAGGCCGGCGGTCCATTGCACCATGAAATGATCGTTGGTGGGCGCATACCACGTCAGCAGGAAGCCGTTCGTCCCGCCAAGGTTGGTGGCGATGATGGAAGCGATGGCGGGAGGCACAATCAGTGGCGGCACCAGATAAAAATCAACGGTAACGGCAAACGTAACCGCACCTGCGTTGGGGTTTTGCACGCCCAGATAATACGTCGAGCCGGGCACCAGCAGTGGCGTGGCGTTGGTGCTCAATACCACCGTCCCATTCGTCCCGGTCGGATACGGGACATCCGGCAGCAACAACCGGTTGGTCGTGGGCGGGGCATTGGTGTCGAACCAGACGTTCACCGGCGCCGTGGCAAAGAGCAGGCGGTTGGTTGCAAAAACCGCATTGGCCGGCACCGTGACCGCATAATAGACAATGCCACCGGCGGCGATCGTGTTCGTTTGCGGCTGGCCGTCCGTCAGGTTGATCGACATGGTGACAACGACGGTGAAACTGTTGGTCGCGCTCAAGCTCCGGTTGGCCAGCGCGAAAACATTGGTATCGGTGACAATGGTGGTGAACACGTTGGTGGTGCCACCCTGGGCCAGGGTCGGCGTCCACGTGATGACGCCATTGGTGTCAATCGCGGCCCCGGCCGGGCCGGACAATTGGTAAGTCAGCGGGTTCGGCGGGATGTCGGAATCCGTCGCCGCGTTGTTCACGACCAATGGGGTCAGCCGGTTGATGGTATAATCCGGCTGTGACGGCAGCACCGGCGGCAGGTTTACTTCATTCACCGTCACGGTGAAACTGTTGGTGACACTCAACGGCGGCGCGCCGTTGTCCGTGGCGACGGCGTTTATGATATAAACCCCCGGTCCCTGGGCCTCGTCCGGCGTCCAGGTGATGACGCCGTTGCTGTTGATGATCGGCGATGGATTCGTTGTCGCATAATTCAATGGCCAGCCGTTTGCAATCATGGCGTTCGTGTCAACGAGCGCCGTCACGGTGTAGGCCAGCGTCTGCGGCGGCAGGTCCGCATCATTCGCGATGTTCGTCACCGACAGGGTCGTCAATTCATCCAGCGTCACCAGTGGCAGGTTGGTGACCACCCAGAACGGCGGGGTGTTCGTGGCATTGACGTTGAATGGCGAAGCGAGCGCCAGGTTATGGAAATAACCGCACGAGATGGCCACCCCATTGCTCAAGCCGGAGGGGATGCTCGTTTGATTGGTGCTGTTGTCGCCCCAGACCAGCACCTTGCCGTCGTTTCTCAACGCCAGACTATGGTAACCGCCCGCGGCGACCGCCACCACATTGCTCAAGCCGGCTGGCAGGTTCGTCTGGCCGGCGCTGTTATCACCCCAAACCACCACCGTTCCATCGTTTTTCAACGCCAGGCTGTGATAACTCCCGCCCGCGATGGCCACCACATTGGCCAGACCTGCCGGCACGTTCGTCTGGCCGGCGCTGTTATCACCCCAAGCCACCACCGTCCCGTCGTTCTTTACCGCCAGATTGTGATAACTTCCGCCCGCGATGGCCACTGCATTGCTCAAGCCCGCCGGCACATTGGTCAGGCCGGCGATGTAACCCCACGCCACCACGGTTCCATCGTTTTTCAAGGCCAGGCTGGTATAAGTTCCACCCGCAATCGTCACCACATTGTTCAAACCGGACGGCACGTTGGTCTGGCCAAGAATGTTCGCGCCCCAGGCGGCCACCGTGCCGCTGTTCTTCAAGGCCAGGCTGTAGTATTCACCGCCGGCCACGGCCACCACATTGTTCAAACCGGCCGGCACGTTGGTCTGGCCAAAAGTATTGTCACCCCAGGCCACGGCCGTTCCATCGTTTTTCAACGCGAGGCTGTGATCGTAAGCGCCGGCGACGGCCACCACATTGCTCAAGCCCGGCGGCACGTTGGTCTGGCCAACGTAGTCGGCGCCCCAGGCCACCACGTTCGCTTCATCGAACAGCTGGTCGAAGCCATGGACCACTCCGATGGCATTGCTCACCACCAGGCGGAAATGATACGGCTGGTTCATCACCAGATTGGTGATCGGGCTGGTCACATGAACCACACTGTAGCTGCCGCCCACATTGACCGGCGGCGTCTGGTTGCCGTAAGCGGCGCTGGTCCCCCATTCGAACCAGGCCGTGGTGGGCGGGCCATTGGGCGTGGCCATGCCGTTCAATTGAGCGCCGGTTCCCGCGACTGATTGGGCGGGTTGCGTGAAGGCAAATGCCGAAGTGATGCCGGGCACGCGGACGGTGAAGGTATTCGTGGCGCTCAAGTGCTGGTTGACCGGCGCATAAACATTGAAATCCGTCACCACCGTGGTGATCAGGTTGGTGGTGAGAGCCTGCGCCAGTGTCGGCGTCCAGGCAATCACCCCGTTGGTGTCAATGGTCATGCCGGCCGGCGGATTGAGCAGCGTGTAAGTCAACGGATTGGCCGGGATGTCCGGATCGCCGGCCGCGTTGGTCACCGTCAGCGTGGACAATGCGCCGATGATCTGATTGGCCGGTGTGCTCAAAAAGTACGGCGCCTGGTTTACCTCGTTCACGATCACGACGAAACTGTTGGTCGCGCTGAACGGCGGCACGCCGCTGCTGGTGACGATGGTCTTGATGATATAAATTCCCGGGCCCTGAGCTTCACTGGGCGTCCAAGTAATGATGCCGTTGGCGCTAATGACCGGCGGAGGATTCACTGTCGCATAAGTCAGCGGCCAGCCGTTGAGCGTCATGGCGCCGGCGTCAACACTCATGGTCACCGAGTAAGTCAACGGCGCGATGCCATTGGTGGCGGTGTTGGTGACCGTCAGCAGGGTCAATTCAGCAACGGTTTGCGTGCTGATGGTCGGCAGGGATGGGGTAAGCAGTTCCAGATTCAGGCTGCCCAGGACGCGATAAAATCTCATGGGGCCCAACCCGCCGGTCAAGGAGCCGTCGTCAAAGAAACTGTAATGCCCGTTGGTCGGCGTCACGCTCACGTTGATGACCGGGTTCAAAATCGTGTTCCACACCACCGGCGTTAAACTGGCCGTCCACTGGATTTCGTACTGCAGATTGGTCGGGCCCTGCCACTGGAGCAGGAAGCCGAATTTTGCGCCGATGTTGGTGGCGGTGATGCTGGTAATGAAAACTGTGTTGGTCGCCAACAAGTGGAAATCCACTTCGATGCCGTAGTTCACCGTGAAGCTGTTCGTGTTTTGCACGCCCAAATAATACGTCGCGCCGGGCACAAGGTTCGTCGGCACGCTGGTGGTGCTCAAAATCGAGAGGCCATTGGTCGCGTCCGGCATCAAATCCACATCGCCCGGGTTGGTGATGGTCGGCGGTGAATTGGTGGTGAACCAGACGTTCAACGGCCCGTTGAGCGTGTAGAGCAAACGGTTGGTGGCGAAATCCGCATTCGGCGGCACGTTGACCTGGTAATAAGTGATGCTGCCGGCCAAAATGCTGTTCGTCTGCGCCACACCATTGGTAATATTCAGGACGACCGGATTGGTCGGATTGACAACGGGCAGAGGCGCCAATGCCAGACTATGCAAATAACCGCTGGCGGTGGCCACCACATTGCTCAAGCCCACCGGCACACTGGTCTGACCAGCGGTGTTATCACCCCAAGCCACTATGGTTCCATCGTCTCTCAACGCCAAACTATGGAAACCGCCAGCAGCGACTGCCACCACATTGTGCAAGCCGGCTGGCACATTTGTTTGGCCAACACTATCATCACCCCAAGCCACCACCGTCCCGTCGTTTTTCAAGGCCAGGCTGTGATAATTTCCGCCCGAAATGGCCACCACATTGGTCAGACCTGCGGGTACGTTCGTCTGGCCGGCGCTGTTATCACCCCAAACCATAACCGTTCCGTTGTTCCTGATTGCCAGGTTGTGATAACCCCCGCCCGCGATGGCCACCGCGTTGTTCAAGCCCGCCGGCACGTTCGTCAGACCAAAGAAGTTGGCGCCCCACGCCACCACGGTTCCATCGTTTTTCAAGGCCAGGCTGGTATAAGTTCCACCCGCAATCGTCACCACATTGTTCAAACCGGCCGGCACGTTGGTCTGGCCAAGAATGTTCGCGCCCCAGGCGGCCACCGTGCCGCCGTTCTTCAAGGCCAGGCTGTAGTATTCACCGCCGGCCACGGCCACCACATTGTTCAAACCGGACGGTACGTTGGTCTGGCCAAAGGTATTGTCACCCCAGGCCACGGCCGTCCCATTGTTTTTCAACGCGAGGCTGTGATCGTAAGCGCCGGCGATGGCCACCATATTGCTCAAGCCCGGCGGCACGTTGGCCTGCCCGGCATAGTCAGCACCCCAAACCACCACATTGGCTTCATCCAAAATCTGGTCGAAACCATAAACCACCCCCACGGCATTGCTCGCCACCAGCCGGAAGTGGTACGGCACGTTCGCCACCAGACCGCCGATCTGGTTGGTCGTATAAACCACATTGAAGGTGCTGCCGACATTGACCGCCGGCGTGAGATGTCCATAGTTGGTGGTGATTCCCCATTGGAACCAGGCCGCGGTGGGCAGACCATTGGGCGTGGCCATGCCGTTCAATTGAGCGCCGGTTCCCGTGACTGATTGGGCGGGTTGCGTGAACACGAAAGGCGCGGCCACAATGGTCACCGTTACGGTAAAGACATTCGTTGCGCTCAGGGATTTCGCGTTGACGGCGTACTGGTTGGTATCCGTCACAATTGTCGTGAAGGTGTAAAAGCCCGGCGCCTGCGCCAATGTCGGCGTCCAGGTGATGATGCCATTGGTGTCAATCAGGGCGCCCGGCGGGCCGATCAACTGGTAAGTCAGCGGGTTCGGCGGAATATCCGAATCCGCCGCCGTGTTGGTCACGATGAGCGTGTTCAGCGCGATGATGTTATAATTTGTCTGGCTGGGAACACCCGGCGGCCAGAACGGCGGGGTGTTCACTTCATTCACCGTCACGGTGAAACTGTTTTGCGCGCTCGACGGCGGCGAACCGTTGTCAATGACCGTGGTGGTGATGACATAGACTCCCGGCCCCTGGGCCTCGCTGGGCGTCCAGGTAATGACGCCATTATTGCTGATGACCGGCGCCGGGACCGTCCCAACATAAGTCAGCGGCCAGCCAAGGGCATTCATGGCGTTGGTGTCAACACTCATTGTCACGGTGTAAGTCAGCGTCAGGTTTGTGTTGGCATCCGTGGCGGTATTCGTCACGGTGAGCAGCGTCAGTTCATTAATGGTCGTGCTGGGCGGGTTGGTCAAAAACATGAGATTCGTGCCGGCAACCAGCTCGGTCACCAGAATGGTGTAATCCACCACACCGCCCGACGCGTTGGAAACCGCCAGATACCACAAGCCATTGGTCAATGGCACCGGCGTGGAACTGGGCAGGACGAGAATCGAGGCGTTGGTGCCGACACCGGCATTGGTCTTGTAATCGTAATTTCCCAGCGACGGCAGCGGCAAACCATAACGCGCCAGCAGCACGACGTTGCCGGACGCGTTGAGGATTTGAAATTCCACCCCGACGGCGTTGGTCGAAACGTCGTAGCGGTAGTAATCCACGCCGTTCGTGCCGGTGGGGTCGTTGTACGGAACCTGGTTGGTCAGGGTGGTGATGCCGCCGTAAACCACCGGCACGGCGCTGACCACGACGCTCACGGTCTCGGGGCCGAAATAGGCGACGGTGTCGTTGTTCGTGACGTAGAAGTCAAACGACGCGTAACCGCTGTAATTTAATGCCGGCGTGAAAACGGCGATGCTGTTGCTGAAGGGGCCGGTGTTGGTCACCGAACCCAGGACATTGGTCAGATACACGGTTCCGTTGACGGCGTTGGTGACGGAGAAGCTCAGGTTGCCCGTATCGCCGGCCAGCCGGTAAAGGTCCACGCCCACCGGGGTGTTGGTGGCCGTGAGCGCGTGCGGCGCGGCGAGCCAGCCCAGGTATTCCTCCAGCGTGGTGTAGCCAATGTAGCTGGCGTTGGTCGAGAGCTGGTTGTTGCTCGCCACAAACGGATCGGTGCCAAAGGTGATTTCCCAATAATCCGGGATGCCGTCCTGGTCGGAATCCAGCGGCGGCGGCGGAGACAGCAGCCCGCTCTTCCCGGCGCTGCCGGCGTTGTAAATGGCCGCGATTTCCGAGGCCGTGAGGGCGCGGTTGTAAATACTGATCTCGTCCAGGTTGCCCAAAAACATCGCGCCCTGCATGATATCCAGGCTGTTCACATCCCGGTAACCAAGGTTCACCGGCGCGGAACCGAAATTGATCGGGGTGACGGGACTTCCGGCTGGGACCGTGACGGCGGATCCAACCTGAACCCCGTTGCAATACAGGACGCCGGTGAGAGTTGCGGCGTTCACGGTAAACGCCAGATGATTCCATTGGTTCGTAGTGACAACCGGGTCGGCATCCGTAACCTCAACAAAAGCGGTGTTGTTATCAAGGCGGACATACGCTTGAAGTCCGCCGGGAACGGTGCCCCCCCCTCCGGTCGTATTAATCCATAGAGCAATCGAAGAAAGTTGTCCGCCACCACCATACTCAACAACGGGGCGGGGCGTGCCGCTGTCAGTTGGGAAAATCCAGCACTCAATGGTCAGGTTTGAAACCGCCAGGCTGGTGCTCGGTGGCACGGTGATCAGGCTGTTGCTGCCGTTATAATGAAATGCCTCCCTCACTTCACCATTCACGTAGGTGATGTTTTGCGGCGTGCCGTTGTTGTTGTTGCCGGAAATGTCATTGGCATTCCCCTCTCCCGGCCACCAGGCCACCAGGCCCGACAACGGCGGCGTGGAGATGATCCTCCCGGTCTGGGTGCGGACGCCGGTGACAATATCCTGATCCGTCCAGTCGCGCGCGAACAGCGATACGCCGGCGAAATCCAGGACCTTTTCATACGCCAGAAAAGCCTCGTCGGTGGGCACCGGCGGCAGCGGGAACGGCCGGTAAACGGGCGTATAAAAATTGGTGAACATGTTCCACTCCGTGTTGGCCCCGTTCAGAATGCCGTTGGTGTCGCTGTCAATGACGTTGTTGGTCTGGAAAATCCAGGTGTTGGTGGTGCCGCCCCAGAAGGCGATGTTGGTCTGCGCGGCATTCGTGCTGTAAATCGCGGTGTCGGGACCGGCAATCAGGTAGTTGCAGGCATAATTCAACTGGTTGGTGAAATCGGCCGCCACGTCGTTGGTGCCGGAGTAACCGGAGTGGATGCCCCAGTTGTAGATGACGTTGTTGACGAAATCGAGGCTGAGGTTGTCGTCCAGATGCGGATTGGCGCTGTAATTGTTGGCGTAAAGATTGTGGTTGAAGCTCAACGCGCCGGACCCGTAACGCAGCACCGAGCCGCAACCTTGTTCGTTGGTCGGGTTGTAAAGGCTGTCGGCCAGGATGGACCATTGCACGGTGACGTTGGTCGAATCCAGCACCGACACCAGGTCATTCGTGCTCCAGGAGGTGGAAACGTGATCGGCAATCACATCCATCACGTTGGTGAACTGCAGCGCCTCATTCGCATTAACAGGCGCCACTTTGGGAGCCAGGCTGACCGCATCCAGCAGCATGCCCGGCTCGATTCCGGTAATTTGCAGCGGCGTTCCGTTTTGCGTGGCAGTGAAGGTGATGTTGGTGGTCTGCCAGTTGGTGTTATTGCCGAAGAAGGGGGGCTGATTGGTGCCATTCAACGTCACCTGCGCCTCCGCCAGACCTTGGGCGATGGATGGCGCGTTGGTGTTGTACTTGGCCGCGCCATTGGTCCCCTGATTGTAAATGGCCATGATTTCCGAGGCCGAAAGCGGGCGATTGTAAATGGTCGGCTCGTCCAGATACCCTTGTAAAGCATTGGCCCCAGGGCTGGCAAAGTTGCCGGCCGCCCGCCAACCCAGGTATAAAGGAAAGGTGGTCTGTGGTGTAAAACTGGTGCCCAGATTCGCGTTGGCAATCACCACCCCGTTCCGATAAATTACCGCATTCCCACTGATTTTGTCGTAGGTCACTGCCACGTGTTGGAAACTGCCAAAGGTCGTCTCGTTTTGAGGTGAAGTTATGTAATGGAAGGCAGTGGTCGTATCTTCAAGGTTGGCGTTAATGGTGCCGGCCCCACTGCCGTTGATTGCGAACTGGACTCCAACAGGAGTGTTGCCGCTGCCGGAACCCGTGTTCCACTCAAACATGGTCTCAAGAAATTGCGGGGCCACCAGGTAGAGCCAGGTATCAAGGGTAAAACCGCTGCTGCTGGTCCCAACATTGAGACTGCCACTGGCGGGGTATCGAATATAGGAACTGGTTCCGTTGAAGATCATCGCCTTTCCAACCACGCCGTTAGTGTAGGTGATATTCGATACCGTGGCCGGGTTATTGGCGCCGACGCTGTCATTGGCGTTGTTCTCGCCGCGCCATAGGCCCACAGCGCCTGGCCCGCGATATGCAAAACTCAAGGTGTAAGTCTGGCCGGCCACGGTGGGCAGGGTGTTCGAGATCACACCATCGGCCAGCGCCAGCAGGTTGATGCCGGAATAGGCCAGCGTCGCATTGCTGATCACCGTGACCTGGTTGCTGATGGCCGTCCAGGTGTCAAAAGCGGGATTGACTCCGGAAACATAATTGCTGGCCGCCGCGCCTTCAAAGCCACTGGACCAGACAACTCCCGCGGCTGTCACTCCGGCCGGACGGAAACGCAGGTCGCGGATGATCACGTCGTGGGCGAATTGCACCGTTGTCATCTGGCCCGCAACGGTGATGCCGTAACCGGGCGCGGTCTGGCCGGCGAGGGTCAGGTACGAATTCGTGATGATCAGCGGCGACATCAAGTTGATGGTGCCGGACACGTCAAAGACCACGGTGCGGTTGGTGGCGCTCACGGCGTCGCGCAAACTGCCCGGCCCGGAATCATCCAGGTTGTAAACGTGATAAACCGCGCCGTTGGTTCCATGTCCGCCGCCCGTGCCCACGCCGCCGCCGCCCCCGGCGCCGCCCCCGGCGCCGCCCGCCCCCGGAAACGCCGGGAAGTAATCGTTGGTCCCCAGCGACGCCACAATGGTGTAGGTAATCGGGTTGGTTTCGCGATTGGGCACGCCCAGAAACCATCCCGTATTGAGGTTGGTGAACACGCCGTTGGTGGGCCCGTTCAGCGCGCTGTTGGTGGCGATGAAAATCAACTCGGGGCTTCGGCCCGGCTGCTGGCTGGTCTGGAAGAAGGGCGGCCCGAACGGCGGCGCATTGGTCTGCACCGTCAAATCGCCATTGCCGCTCAAATTGTAAAGCTCAAAGCGGACGGACGGCGGGAAATTGGTGACGGTGAACAGGAAGAAATTCGTCAGCGCCGCGCCCGGGCCGGCGGTGAAATTGAACGGCACATTGTTGGTCAGCGGAATGATGGCCGGCGTCGTGGCATTCAGATCCAGCTCCTTCGCCAGGACGGCGTAGGTCACCGGCCCGGTGTCGCGATTGATCACGCCCAGATACCAGAGCCCGGGCGACAACGGCACCGGCGAGGAATTCGTGAACACGTAGATGTTTTCATCCGCATTGGCCGTATTGAAACTGCCGTAGTCGGAACTGACCAGCGTGGGCAGCGGCGTTCCCTTGCGGACGACCAGGTCCGCGTTGCCGCTGAGTTGCAGGAGCTGGAAGGTGGCTTCGTAGGCGTTCGACGTCACGTTGAAGACGTAATAACGCTCCACGTCGTTGGTGGTGTTCAGCCCGCCGGTCACCGGAACGCCGTTGCTCAGGGCGGTGATGTCATAATCCACCTGAACGACCGCCGTGACCGCATGGGCGCCGGTGTTTCTCACTCCCAGGTAATAGGTCTGGCCGGGCAGCAAGGGCGGTATGCTGACCGGCGGGTTGGCGGCCAAAACCGGAACGCCAATGCCGCCCGTGGAAGCCGTCAGGAGCTGGGTATCCGGAGGCACCACGCCGGTCGGCGGGGCCGTCTGATTGAAAAACAGGTCCACCGGCGCGGTGGCGGAAACGAGGATGTTGGTGGCAAAGTTAGCCCAGGACGGCACCGCCACGGGGAGATTGACGATTTGACCCGGCGGCACGGTGATCGTGGTGGGGGCCTCGGGATCCAATTCCACGCCGGGCAGCGAGTTGTTTTGCAGGACGATTTGAAGCTGCCAACTGATGAGTTCGTTGCTGGGGATAAACGCTCCCGTGCGGTTGTCCCAGATTTGCAGTGTCCACGTGCCGTAGGCGCTGGTGCCGGTCAGGGACGCCAGCGACTGCTCCGGCAAATAATACAGATTGCCCAGGGGCGCCTCGGCCACACTGAACGAATCGAGCAGCATGCCCGGCTCCATACCGGTGATTTGCAGCGGCAGCGAGTTGGTGGTGGCGGTGAACGAGAAACTCTGCTGCTGCCAGTTGTTGTTCGCGCCCAGGAGGATATTGGTCAATCCGCCGAACGACACCTGCGCCTCGGCCAGGCTCAACGCCGGCGTGATGCTCGGGTCAAACTTGCCCGTGTTGCGATTGGTGGTCAGGGCCGAAACGTTGTAGATGGCGGCGATTTCGGAGGCGGACAGGCACCGCCCGTAAATGCTCATTTCATCCATCTCGCCCCCGTAAAAATTGTTCGTCAACCGGCTCATGTCCCGGCCCAGCAAAACATCGCCGGTGGTCTTGGGCGTGATCACTCCGAAGTTGGTCGTGGCCACGTTCGTCCCGTTGTAATAAAGGGCGGCCACCCCCGAGTTCGTGCTGTAGGTGAGCGCCACGTGCTGCCAGACGTTGCTCTGGACCAATCCGGGCGCTGAAAAGATTTCATGCGAGCCATTGGTGGTGTCCACCAGGTTCGCGTACAGGCAGCCGTTGCTGCTGACCAGCACGTTCGTCATGCCGGGTGAATTGGTGACCGAAATCCAGAACTGGACGCCGTTTGTCTGGATGTCATTCACTTCCACCACGCCGTAAATGTGGTTGGACGGCGGCACGCCGCACGTCACGCCGTTGTTGTCGTTGCCGTCGTTGTTTTCCAATACCCACAGTCCGGGAAACGCATTGGTCGGCCCCAGAATGGCGGTGTAAAAATCATTGCCGCTGCAATTGTTGGTCCCTGCGGCCGCCCAGTTGGTATAAGCCACGCCGGCCAGCCCGCTGGACCAGCCGAAATCACCCAGGGCGTCGTTGGTAAGCCCAATCCACAAATTCCGGTTGGTGCCGTTATAACTGGCAAACGTGTCATAGACCCAGTTCTCCTCGTTCGCCGATTCAATGGTGGCCAGGTGTCCGCCCAACTGGGTCGCCCAAACTTCCGACGTCGTCCAGTTGGTGCTCCCCAGCAAATAGTAGTAGTGGCCGTTGCCGCGGTTCAAAAACGGACCCGCCTCGATGGTCAGGTTGGTGTCCGACCCGTTGGTCGGCACCCGGGCCAGCCACTCCACCAGCGGTTGCGGCAGGGCGGCATTGGTCGGATTGATCCAGCCCTCAACCGTAAACCCGCTGCCGGTGCCGACGTCCAGGGCCGATGTCTGCACCGTGACCAGATTGGTGTCCCCGGGGCTGTTGTTGGTGTTGACCTGGATGAGGAAGGGCGGCTGCCGGATTTGCACATACGTGTTGGTGCCCGCAAACTGGAATTCCGCCCCGGCATCTTCAAATTCAAAGGACTGCCCGACCTCTCCCGCCGGGAAGTTGAATCGCCCGATCAAGGAACCGTTGTTGCCGTCGTTTTCCGGGTCCGCGCTGTCGTTGGCGTTCCCCTCCCCGCGCCACCAGGCGTCAATGCCCGGCCCGCGGTACATGAAGGTGAGGCTGAATTGTCTTCCCGGCGTCATGGCAACCTGGCGGAAGATCGTGCCGCCGGCCAGCGCCAGGAAATTGCTGCCGCCCGCCGCATTGGCGGGATCGGTGATCACGCTCACCTCATCGTTGGTCAGGGTCACCAGATTGGTGCCCACCAGTATCCGGTTGGTCAGGCTCCAGCCGCCGTAGGCATCGAAAATATTCGTGGGCGCCGGATAATCCCCGTTGGTCGCCAGCTCGAAGTCGCTGAGGCTGTAATTGGTGCCAAAGTCATTGAGGGTGTAAGGCGGTATGGCAAACTTGATCGGCGTCGTGGCCAGGGTCGTATCCTCCGTGAACGCGAGATAATTGTAATTTGTCTCCACGCCCCCGGCGGTGTAGGTCCAGGCGGTGCCATCCGGGCCGGCCGGGTTGCCGAACTGGTTCATGATGATGGTCACATACGTCGAGGTCCCCGGACCGAAGTTGACGGTGATGGTCCCGGTGTGGCTGACAAAGCCGGAATTATAAAGGGCGTTGTTCGTGGTAAAACTGCTGCTGTCGGTTCCATAATACACCGTCATCTGGTCGGGAACCGTGAACATGTCGTAATTGATGGTGAGTGAGCCGGACGTTTGTCCGAGATTGAGGTAATTCGTCTGCGGCGTCCCGTTGCCATTGGCATTCACGGGCGCGAAATTGTTCGTGGTGATGAAGAAGCCGCCCGCGCCGTTGGTGGTCGTGCCGCCGCGGTTCTCCATCAGCAGTATGCGCTGGCCGGTCGGGCTGACCAGCGTGAAGGTCAGGTCCGAGATGCGCGGATGTTCGACGACAAACCCGACATTCAGCGACGCGATTTGCTGCGTGCTGGAAACGAAAATGGTGGAACTGCTCACGGCGTCATCCAGCAACACCACCGCTTTGTTGGTCGTGTAATCCGCCGGCACGATGGCCGACGCCGCGCCGTTCAGCGTGCCCAGCAAATAGGCGTCGTGCGGCACGGTGTCGGGGTTGTAAAGGCCGACGAAATACCGGCCGGATTGGAGCGGCGGGCCGTAGGAAATGGAATTCCCCGGATCCACTCCACCCGGGTAAGTGCCGGTGATACAATTCGTCAGCCAGACGGATTCCAGGTAGTTCGTAAAATCCGGCTGGACAGCGTAGTTCAGATAAAGCTGCAACGGCGGCACGGAATTGGGCGGCAGGTTCGTGGCGAAAATGCCGAGGTTGGTGAATCCCGCCGGGACGTCAATGTAATCAATGAACCAGCCAAGGGGAGGAACCGTGACGTAGGCCCCCAGCCCCTTGATGTTCTGGTGCGGCTCGATCATCATGGTTAAATTCTGCACGCTGCCGGTCTGCCCCTGTGAGGTGTCCACCTCGGTCAACATCCACACGCCGACAGCTTGCTGGCCGATGAAAGTGTTCAGGGTGCCCGGCCCGTCCGACGGTTTCGCACCAACAATGTCTCCCGCCCCGCTATCGTCATAAACGATCGGCGGAGACCCGTAGGTGTTGCCAAACGTATCGTGGTTGTTCAAAACCACGGACTGCGACGACCCGGACGAGTCGCCGTGCGCCAGCGTGCCGATGAGGTCGCCAAAGTTTTGGTGCCAGATCTCATTCGTCACCACGACGCGATCGATCTCCATGGAAAACAGCGCAATGGCGAAAACGTAGGCCACCCCGGGATGCCCCAGGATGTCGTCGGGAATGTTGACCGGCACATTCAACCCGTTGACGATTTGAGAACCATTCGGCCCGGACTGGCTGAAGGGGATGCTGGTAAAGATGGGCATGAAGCCATATTCCGCCGCCTCCCGGTCTTCCGAATACACACCAATGTAATAAACTTCACCCGGCGTGGAATTCGTATCAACGACAAACTCAGTCCCCCCGCGGGTCAACGACGCGGCGAACAATGTGCCGCTGACCGATGAGGCGCCGATTTGCGCGCCGTTGAGACAGTTGGAAATCACATTCAAGTCGAGGTTCGTCAATGCCGGGTCGGTGGATACGTAGAGGTCAATGTCCGCCGACGGCCGGGTCGCATCGGCCGTCGAATCCGCAAACACGCCCATGCGGGGAATCGCCAGCGTGGACGGGTTGAAGGTGATGAACGCGGCGTTGGTGACATCGCTGCTCGAGCCGGTGCTGTCCAAGGCATTGTTGGTGACCACGTAGAAATGCCATTGGTTGGTCATACCGAGGGTGACGACGCCATTGCTTCCCCAAATCGTATTGGTTCCGACCGGGAGGTTGTTCGTGCCGAGCAACGGCGGGCTGGCACCAGCGATTTGATTCAGCAACGGCGCATTGGTGGTCACCACGTAGGTGATGTTCTGGGCGCCTGTGGGATTGGAAATGATTCCGCTGTCCGTCACCGTGAAGGCGTTGGTCACTTCGCCTTCGCCGCAGGAAATGACCAGCGCGTAATCTTGCACCACGTTCGGCGCAAAATTCCCCGCCGCGTTGTTGGTCTGCGCGGTGACGGCGTTCACGTTCACATTCCGGCCAACAACGGTGACGGAGTAATTCGCGCCCAGTGGTGGCAAAATAAACACGTTTTCAACGTTGTTGATGAAATCCAAATTCGGCGTATTCGTGCCCTCCGGCGTGTTGTAAGTACTGCCTCCGGTTATGTCGTTGCCATAAAAAACAACCGGGTTTGCCGGGTCGTCGAAATTCGTCACCACCAAGTCGAGATTGTTGACCAGTTTGATGGCGGCAGCGGGATCGCCGGGTGGATCCGTCCAAACCAGTGTCACGCGCAAGGGCAGGTATTGCCCATCGGTGCTGGGATCAACCGTCACCATGTACGTGTGGCTGTCGCCCGTCGCCAGCGCATTGGTCGGGCTTTGATCAATGAAGAAACTGGCGCAAGGCTGATTCAAATGATTCGTCACTCCCAGCGGCAGCGAATTCGAAAGGCTGATCAAACCCCAGCCCTGGAGATTGATCCCATTGGTGACGGCAAATGCGTTGTTGCCCGTCGCGCGCGCGCCGTTAATGAGCATCGCCTTGAGCAACGCCGGGCTGGGCGTCGTTTGCAGTGTGTTCGTGAAGAAATCCTCCATCAACGCCAGCACGCCCGACACATCCGCCGCCGACATGCTCGTCCCGGTTTCGTAACGGTAATACGGACCGGGCTCTGTGTTGGCCGGGTTGAAAGTGCCGATGGACAGGTTCAGGTTGCTCTCCACCGTCAAGGCATCTCCAATGTTGTTCGTCGTCATGACGTTCACGTCCAGATTGTAGTAGATTGGAAAACTGTTGGTGTTCCAAACCGCATACTCAACCGTCATGCCCTGCAGGGACTGAATGTCCGTAATGTTGCCTCCGCTGTCGGGGGGAATGGAAACCTCGTTGTCGGTGGTCGCAATATCATAAGTACCCGGGTCGCCCGGAACGGGATAATTATTCAACGACACAAAAATCGACAGGTTCGGGGGAAACGGCGACGGCGAAAGATCGTTGGGCACGATTTGAATCATCATGCCCACGGCGCTTTGGGGAAGGGAGAGTCGGTAGTATTTTATCGCGTTGGTGCTCAGGAACTCGTTGTCAATCTCATCGTAGCTGGTATTCGTCGGATTGTAGTATGCCAGTTCATCCCATTGCTGCGAGCGGGTGGAAACAACAAACGACCCCGGCGCCACCACGTCCGGTTTGAACCGCCCATATGTGCCTTCCGTGAGAATGCCCACATTGCCACGCGATGAGTATCCGGCCACCTGGGAACCTGTGTCGGTCATCGGCTTCCATATCGCCTCCGGATTGGTATCGCCATGGTAGCCGGTGACCAGGTTCGTGATGCCACGCAGTTGTTCAACAGCGCCGACGGTAATCACGTTCTTGGCCGTGGCTGGCGACAAAATCGTGTCCGCGTTGCCACCGCTGCCGTCGTCGCCGCCGTTGCCAGAATTGCCCGCCGAAAACACAAACAACACCGGCTGTGAGCCGGTCACCTCCGGCAGCGCGTCGCGCACCGCCGCGTCGTAGCTCGCCGCCGCCAGATCGTAGGCTTCGTCGCCATAGGTCCAACTGTTGTTGGAAATCGGCGCGTTTATCAGCGCCGCCGTTTCCTGATTCGTCTGGTCTGTTGCGTTCCAGTCCAGGGAAAACAAGTTTGCCCCCGAGGCCATGCCGCGGAACTGGCCGCTTACACCCGGCATGATGGAACCCTGCGCGTTCGTGACCGTTGTGGATTCTGTGCCGTCACCGGCAATGGTGCCCGCGACGTGCGTGCCGTGGCCGTCGGTATCAACCAGGTTTGCCGGGTCGCCAAACACACGTCCGGTTAAATCCGGATGCGTCGCGTCAATCCCCGAATCGTCCACTGCCACCAGCACGTTCTTGCCGGTCAAGCCGAGATAATTCGATGAAACCTGCGTGTCCGCCGCCACGCCCACCGTCGCGCGGCTGAGGTCGTTGGCGTGAATGCGCGGATGATACGGCTCGACGATTTGCACGCCGGGCAGCGCGGCCAGCGCCACCCAATCCGCCGGCGGCTGCACGCGCACCACCGGACCAAACGGCGATTTGTCCCGCGCGATAATCCGGCCGCCGAGCTTTTCAATCTGCGCGACCGTCGCCGTCGCGTTGTCGCTGAACAAGCCGAGCGTCAAACAGGTTCCCACGGGCAGCGGCGCCTGTTTCACCGCCAGAACCAGCAGGGAAGGCCCCGCCGGCGGGTTGGTTTGCATGGGCACGGAAGAAAGTGTCTTTGGTTCAACCGTCACGGGCATGGACGAGGATATTTTGTAATACGGCTCGTAGGGAATCACCGACTGCACGAGCGACTGCGCCGTCAGTCCTTGGGCCACGCCCACCGGGACGCGCACGAGGTAGGCATTGTTCGGAATATAGGAAACAATCTCCGCGCCCGCCCGTGCGAGCAGCGCCCGAAACGCTTTGTCAATCGGCCCGCGGGACTGGACGATGTAAGCGCCCGGATCGCCCGCCGACTGCAGGTTTTTGGGAATGGAAAAGTTCAGCGGGCTGCCGGTGTCAATGAACGCGTTCTCCAGCAAAATCGCATGGCGGTCGCCCACCAACTGTCCGATGGTCCTGCCCGTATTGCTGAGACGATAAGCGAACGGATTGGTCTGGGCCGAAGCTGCGGCGTTCGTGGCCGCGGCGGCCAAACTGTTCGTTGCGGTGGCAGCGGAACGGCCCGTCGCCGCCGCTGGTGCGGCGGCTTTTGGGGGCGCGGACAGCCTCGTCCGCGGGTTCGCCGGCTGGTGCCAAAGGAGCCACGCGCCCGCCAGGCACAGCAGGCACAACAATATCCAGATAAACGGACGCCTATGCATAAAACGTTAGTAGTTAGGAGTTAGGAGATCGAAGTTGGGAGTTCGGGGCGCAGCGGAGCTGCCTCCACCCATCTCCCATCTCCCATCTTCCATCTTCGTTTGAATATTCCTTCATTCAGCTTTCAGCCTTTAGCCTTCGTTTTCAGTCAGGCGGTAAAATGTTGAAATTCTCGATGACGGCATTGTTGTTCGTCACCACGGGAACGCTGTACCAGTTGGTATAGGTCGAAAAATCGGTTGCATAAGTAATAACGTTCGTCACTACACTGCCAAAGCGCACGACAGTGCGGGTGGCGATTTCCGACACAATTTGATAATTAGTGACCATGCCGAAGAACGGTTCGCCGCCCGTGTAAATGGACTCCGGCGCGGGTTTGAGCGCCTGGCCGTAGCAATAAATCACATAACGCGGCGAACTGGCGCAGCGCAGCAGCGACATCGTCTGCTGCGGCAGCCATTCATACATCTCGTCGCTGATGCCGTTTTGTTGTTGCACCGCATCGTTCCAATTCAGGAAGGGCGATTCCTCCGTGAATTGGGGCACAGCCAGAATATCTCCGGCATGCGCGAAGGATTGCAACGGAAATAGGCTGGCGTTGGTTCGAGTTTGATTGATGCCTTGCACCAATTGCGCCACCGGCGGTTGTTGCGCCAGCGGAAGAGCCGGATTGTAAGGACCGGCGGGCTGGGCGATCAGGAAGTTGTTGCTGACCGCCGGGTTCTGATATTGGTACAAGGATTGGTACAAGGGGTTGATTGTTATATCGGGCGCGTTGTTGGAAATCGCCACCACCCCGCTGAACAACGCCGACCAAGCAGCGAGATTGGTTTGGTTGACCGAAAGCGTCCCGCGCGTGGCGTTGTCGTTAAAAGCCGTGGTGAACAAATCGAACAACAAACGATCCTGCACCGGCGCGGTGTTGACGGCATCAAAGTATTGGCCATAAGTCAATTGCATGTCACCCGTCCACTGCACCCAGGTATTGGTCCCGATATGGTTGCCCTGACTAGTCCTGCCCAAAACGTCGGACGCTTTCAGATAAACCGATTGCCAGGGCGTGCCGCGATGCACCCGGCCCAGCCAGCCGACGGTCGGGAATTTGTTCATCGGAAAATCCCAGTTGTCCGGCATGCGCACCAACGGGTCCTTGAACGCAAGATCAGAAGCGCTGGTGCTGACATTGGCCAGTTCGGCCATTTGGGAAATTATGCCCCACGGCTGGTAACGATCGTTTACCTTGCCCAGGTCGGGCAATAGGGGGACTGCCGTGCGGTCATAGTTGGTTATGCCGGTGGAAGGACCACCGTACTTTTGTTCGGTGCCTGAATAATTCAAATCACTGGCCACGTAATGAACAAGCGGGTCGTTGGCCTGCCAGGAAATATATTGAACCACGGTGCGGGTGGGCGTGAAGGGCGCCTGGGTGCCATAAGACAAGTTCGTCTCGGTTGCACTGGTGCCATCAGTCCACTGAAGAGGCGTGCCTATATTTCCCGGCTGAAACAATCCCTGAAAATAAGCCTGCGATTGTGGGACGGTGGTAAAACCGGTACCCGGTGGTGGCAGCCATTGATAACCATCTTCGGACGGCACGCTATTGGGGGACATCGTTCCTGCGGACAGATTGAGCTGGTTAAAGACCCCCACAAGATTCGTTTGCCACATGCCATTCGGATCGTAGAGATCAGGATTGGCCAGCTCGGCATTGAGATCACGCAGGCTGTTCGGACCGTCGAGTTGCACATAATCAATCACGTGATAAGGAGGGCCATTGCCATCGAGCATGAACAACTGGAACTGATTCGAGGTCACCAAACCAATATGCGGCAGATCAGTCAGATTGAGATTGGTTTCCCACAGGGGTGGGGGGATATTATTTACAGGAGTAAAGTTCTGATTGACGAATGAATATACGGAGTTCGGCAGAAAAGGAACATTGGTCTGGAGCGGAATGATGAAAGGAGTTGGGGCTCTCGAACTCAACGCACCATTAGCCCAGATGGAACCCGGCCATAGAGTAACATTGGTGGAAACTGGAATGAAATAATTGCTCGAATACACTAATATGCCAGGATAGGCATTGGTCAACGTCATCGAGAGATAATCGTATAACACAATCTGCACGGGATTGGGATAGTTGTTGCTGTAAGAATTCAAGCATTCAACTCCAATTGAATTGTTGATATTAAAGGTATACATCTGATTTGTCTGATAGTAAGCGGCCGAGGGCGTCTGGTTGGTGACCGTTCTGGTAACTTGTAATTTGCGGGTGGTCTGCACGATGCTTTCCATCGAAAACTCGTTGAAGTTTGGGAATCCTTTCTTCGCGCCAATAATCCACGGCACACCATAGACATTCACCCCGTTGGGGTACTTGTTGGTGCTTGCCCCCAGCAGCAGGCTGGTAATTTTCGTTGGCTGGTTAAGTTGAGAATCATTTGTTCCCGACACCGGGACGATTTGTTGATAGCCGTTGATGTAAACATTGGTGTAGCCATATTCATAGGCGACCCAAAAAGTCGGGCGGAAGACGGACGGATAAAAATTGGTTGATGTGGCATCATACATGTTGGCCGCAAGCTGGAGCAGGCGGTTGACGGCGGACGAATAGACGAACTGGTTGCTCACCAAAACCGGGATGTGCCCGATGCCAAAGGCGGGATAGTTGGTCCACTGGTCCGCGTTGACAAAATTGAAATTGGTAGCCGTGTAGTAGGTTGTGGCGAAGTTGGTCGGGTTGCCGTTGCGCCATTGGGTGGTGTAGGCGCGCAACAGCCGGTCAGCGGCGTTGGTGAAAAACCCCAGCGGCGTCCAGCCGATGAAATTCGTCGAAGCGGCAACGCCATTGGTGTTCAAAACCCCGTTTAACCCTGGATCAATATTGTCATAATTGAGGTTCATCTTGCCCGAGTCCGGCGTGGAATCCGTGCCAAGCTGCGAGAGCATCCGGTAAAACGTGTAGCGGTCGTAAGTGGAAACATTCGTGCCGGCATTAAGCAAGCGCTGGCTGAAATCATTGCCCGCAGTTATTTGGGCAGCCGATAAACCCATCGTGGTGTCACTTATGCTAAACAAATCCTGGTGGCTGAAGAAATGGTTGGTGTTGTCAGTGCCAACCCACGGACTTCCACCTAAAGGTGGGTTCGGCACACCATTCAAGAGTGAATCGTAGTCGGCGGGCAATTGAAAACCATTCACTCCAATCAAGAACTGGCCATAAGTATAACCGTCAATGTGATCCGAGCCAAAGGCATTCGCGTTGGCTGGGCCGTAGAGGTTGTTCACCGAGGCGAGATTTCTGAAGTCGTTATTGTAACGGTATGTCAAAAGCGCCCGCGCGTCGTTAAAAGCAATACCCCAATTCTGGTATTGCCCTTGATATAGATAGTTGTAAAAATTCTTTGTCAGGCCGATGTCCTGGCCCCATTGATTCGTATTCAAATCGGCAAGAAAGGCGGCAAGGTTGATTTCCCATGAACCGACACCTTCATTCCGGATGAAACTGTCGGGGTTGTTGATATTGTTTACCGGAGGATTGACTGTCCAATTCAATGGCGCTCCCGGCGGTCGAGGAGGCTGGTGTGCTTGATTATGAATGGCGTTTAAATCGAGCGTGTTGCCGACGGGCACGGCGATGAAGGCATAGCGTGCGATGAATTTGTTGTTCGGCCCGTAGGGCGCGTCCGGCCGCTCCAAAACCCCAATCCATTCCGGATCGCCAACCTGGATGTTGGTGGTGCCAAGGCCGTTCCCTTTATTGTCCAGGTTGGTCACCCAGCCATTGGGATCGTCCCGGCCGTTGCGGTTGAGGTCGAGGTAGAAACGGAAATCATTCGCGCCGGCGGAGTTGGTGGGAATGAAAACCGGCGGACGCGGGCTGTACCAAAGATTGGTGAGGTTCTGCAAAAAACTGGGGCCGGTAAGAAAATTCCCGGACGAATCGTAATAATTGACATCGTTGAAGCCACCGTTCGTATAACCATTCGGATTGATGTAATTGGTCGAGACGAGCAGGGTGAAGTTGTAGGGATTGGTCGCGGCCAGGACATTGGCGATGATCTGGGCCTCGGCATTGGCCAGCGCGGCGTCGGCCGCCAGCCGCGCGCCGGCGGTGTCGGTGACGGTGGTGACGGCGCTGCGTTCCCGGCGGCTGAGGGCCAGAAACGTGATGGCCATGAACGTCACCACGGACAGCAAAATCAGCGTAATGATGAGGGCGACGCCCTTTTGGGAAGGCTGAGGGTTGAGGGTTGAGGGTTGAGAGCGGGAAGCCTTTTCAACGCAGAGGCGCGGAGAACGCGGAGAAGCGCGGAGATGTCCCGGCTTATCCAGATTTTCTGCGTGACAAGAAAAATTTCCCCCCTCGGCGAACCTCTGCGTTCTCCGCGTCTCTGCGTTAAGGTCGTTCATTTTCATTGATAGGCCGAGGGGTCAACGTTGCGAGCTGATTGGAAACATCCAACAACCAACATCCAACGCCCAACATCGAATGAAGCATGGGCTTCCCGAACCCCTTGGATGTTCAGAGTTCGATGTTCGATGTTCGATGTTCGTTTTATCCTCATTTCATTGATAGGCCGAGGGATCAACGTTGCGAATTGGAAAGCGCTGCCGGAACACATGCACCTTGCCGGCCTGTTGCGCGAGATAATTGCTTTGGGTCACGCCGCCGAGGGATTGGACGCGTTGCAGCGCGTGGTCTTCGAGCACGCCCAGCTCGACTTCCACCGCCGCCGGCACCGCGTTGCTGTAAAAGGCGTAAAGAATCACCTCGGGGCTGGTGACGTTGGTTATGGCCACGAAGTTCGCGCGGCCGGCGGTGATCCAAAAACCGTTGGTGTCATACGCCCGGACCTTGAAACTCATGACGCCCGCCAGGATCTGGCTGACGCCAACGGGCAGGGTGCTGTTATTTTTGCCGACCTGCACGGGGTTGCGGACCCCATTGAAGAACGAAAACAGGTTGGCGGAAGCCCGCGCGAAATCGGCGGCGCTGTTGTTCGTCTCGAAACGATACAAAATGCCAGGCGTGGCGATGCCGCCGGCAAGGAGCAGGTTGGTGCGCACAAAATAGCCGACGCCCTTCCAGGTCTGGTTCTGGCGGGTGATGAAAAACACGTCCTCCATGATGTTCGTGCGCGAAGCGGTGCTGCCGGTCAGCGTCTGCGGGAAACTGTTGCTCACCGCCGCATAGAAATTGGGGCTGGGATTGGCCGGGTACAAATAGGATGGCGTCAGGGATTCCAAATCGTTTTTGATCAGCCCCATCACGCTGCGGCCGCCTTCCAGCACGTCGGTCTGCGTGATGCTCGCGCGAAACGCGGCCTGCGTGCTGTTGAACACCGCCATCAACGCCAGCACGATGAGCGACATCAGCACCACCACCACCAGAATTTCCACCAGCGTGAAAGCGCCAAGCCGGTTGAGGGTTGAGGGCGTAAAGCCCCGCGGGGGCCACGCCCCTTTACGGGGTTGAGGGTTGAAGGTGGTTGGCAATGAGGCATCACCGTTTGGAGTTCCGCCTTCAGCCGTATCCAAGCCATTAAATTCTTTAACGCAAAGACGCCAAGGCGCAAAGACGCGAAGAATTACCGGATCGGATTGCCTCCGCAACAAGGCGCTGAATAGCACCTTGGTTTTTCTGAAGTCAATCTCAGTTTCAACCTTTGCGCCTTTGCCTCTTTGCGCCTTTGCGTTGAAACCCGACTGCATCGCAACGGCTTCAGGCGGCGGCTCACCCCGCCGCGTAAACGCGGAACTCCGAACCTGCCGTTCAGCCGGCGATTGCAAATTGGAAATTGGAAATTTCAGGTTCACGGCGTCGGCGCGTTGGTGACGTTGATGAAGGATTGCGGCTGGTAAAAATACAGCAACTGATTGTTGTTGGTAGGGGTCTGCGCGATTTGCCCGGCGACCATCGTGCGAAAGGTCTGGCGGCCCGGCCCCAGCGTGCCGTTGGGCTGTTGCGGCCAGAAAAACGTCAGGCGCAGCTCGTGCAGATTGGCGGCAAGCTGCCGGTTGTAAAATTGCTGATTGGGAGGCAGGCCGAAGATGTTCGTATCCACCGCCACCGGCGCGTTGACGCACAGGACGCGGTAACCAAAAGCATCGGCTTGAATGATTGGGTTGTCCTGCGGCGGCTTTTCCACCGCCGGCCCGCTGATGGAACGGACATAGGCGACGATATGATTGCTGTAACCGCCGCTGCAAAGATTGTTGGTTGGATTGCCGGAATTGTCCGTGTATTCCGGCGTGCTCAAAAGTCCGACGATGTTCGCCCCGCTGTTAAGGGAAATGGAAAAACCGGGCAGAGAATAATACCCCGGCACAACGGAAGATTTTGCAAAAGTGTAACCGTTGTTGACGGACCCGCCGCCACCGTTCACGGCGCCCTTATTATCATATTCCGTCCAATAATTCGTGATGGCATAGACGTAATTGGTCAGGTCATCCAGGCCGCGCGCGCCGCCGCGGATGGCTTCCATCAAAACGGTGGCGTCCTGGTTGATGATGGTTTCCTCGCGGTTGTCCCGCTGCGTGTGCATGCCCATGGGCAGGACGCCGATGATGGCGACGAGCGCGATGCCGATGACCGCCAGGCTGATGGCAATCTCGACCATGGTGAAGCCGCTAACTGGTTGAGGGTTGAGGGTTGAGGGCGTAAAGCCCCGTGGGGGCCACGCACCTTTACGGGGTTGAGGGCCGAAACTCACGCCCGAGCGGACGCCACTCGCCACCCGCCACCCGCCACTCGCCTGGTCGTGAATTTTCATTGCAGCTTTTGATATTCCAAAACGGCGCGGCCCGTCAGCCGTTCAATGTGAACGATGTTGTACGAGGAGTTGGTGCTGTTGCCGGGCGGCGTCTCCAAGATGTCGGCCGGATTGAATTGATACAGTTTGGTGCCCGGATACGCCGCATAAATCACGCTGCCCTTCGCAATCGGGATGTAGGCGTCCCCGGCGGCGATGGTCTGTTCGTCAAAGGTCAACTGGCCCATATAGTTGAACGCGATGTAAGGCAGATAAGGACCGTTGGTGGAGGTTGCGGTGGGAAACGGAATGCTGTTGGTGTAGTTGAACGTGGCAATGGGATACGACACGCCGGAAACCTGATCCACAATGGTGTTGGTGGTGTAAAACTTTTGAAAGGCAATGAACGTGTTGTCCGGCAGCGTCTGCCACGGGTCGAGATAATGCCAGGGATGTTGTCCCGGCTGGTCGCCCATCGCGCCATGAGCGATGAAGGTGAAGCCGGTCAATTGCTTGTCGCACAAATTGGTGGCCGCGGTTTGCTGCGCCAGGGTCAGATTGGGCCACCATTGCGCATCCGGGAAGTTTCCCCCAACAACCCAAAAATTCGTCGGCACGAAGACCATATAGACCGTCGTGTGCTGGCTGATGGCCAGTTGCCGCGCGCGGGCGACCCCGTCGAGCAACTGGCGCGAGGCGCCGAGGGTGGCGTCCGACTTGGCGAAATTTTTGAGCACCGGCACGGTCAACCCCGCCAGGAGGCCGAGAATGGCAATCACCACCAGCAACTCGATGAGCGTGAAGGCGGACTCACAGTCCGCAGTCCACAGTCCGCAGTCCACAGTCCACAGTCCGCAGTCCACAGTCCGCAGTCCACAGTCCGCAGTCCGCCGTCGTTGGACTCTGGACTCCTTGGCGCGGCGAAGCGCAGCGGAGACGGCTGGACTCTGGACTCTCGACTGGTTTGATATTTTCACTGCCAGCTCAGAATGTTGTCCTTGTTGACGCCCACGTTTGCCGCCGAATTGGTATCCACCATCCGGTCCGGCCCGGCGGACCAGACCATGACCTTGCCGTGATACAGGAAATTGTCACTGTTGCCATTCACATCCGGGTTGAACAAGCCATTAAAACCCGTCTGACTATTGTGTGCTGTCTGAGACATTAAATTCCGGCAATAATAGAGATCATGGCATTGCTCGTCGTAATTCAAATCCATCGTGATGATGTAAGGATTGCCCCACGGGTCGCGATAGACCAAGTCCGGGCCGACGCCCGGCGAATTCGTGTCGGCCGCCATCTTTGCGTTCAGGAAAATAGTTTGCTGCGGATTTTTTTGATGATTCATGTTCGCCGACGTCACCGCCGTGTTGGTAATATCCATCAAAATTGCCATGACTTCGGCATTGTTCGTGTATCCCAAGATCCACAACTGGTTGACGCCATTGGCATCGTAACCAGCGCCGCCGCAGGTGAAATCATTGGTGGTCCCGGCCAGGGCTTGATCGTTGGCGGTGACCGGAAAGCGGCCATAGACGGAGTCGTATTGCTGGATAGCGCCGACAATCTGGCTGATTTCCACCGTCGCCTGTCTTTTTTGCGCGGCGATTTTGGCCCGCGACAGCACCGGCAGGAGCATCGCCGCCAGAATCGCGATGATGGCGATGACGGTGAGCAATTCGACAATGGTGAAGGCGAGGGAGTGGCGAGTGACGCGTGATGCGTGGCGGGAACGCGCCGTGTCTTCCACCTGGTCACCTGCCACCTTGGCGCGGCGAAGCGCAGCGGAGACGGCTCGACACTCGACACTTTTCATAAGGATGGTTTTCATGGATTTATAAAAAACCGGGTTGAAACGCACAGCATGCAAAATCCGGGCGGCCACAGGCAATCATTTTGTCGCCGGCCGGACGGGTGAACCCCGTGAGAGTTTTGCCCAAAGGGAACGGAGCGCGGGTGTCCCACCCGCAGCAGCCCGGATTGCCGGATGGGCGCGCGAAATTCCACGGGTTTTTGGTTTGTCGAACGTGCTGCGGCTGAGACAGCCGCGCTCCGCCGCCCCCCAAATGATTTGGGCCACACGCCCTCGATCTGCGCCGCCGCCGGAAATTGCACCACAATGCGCGGCGCCCACGAGCAATCACGCCAGTCAACCGCAATGGAGCCGGGGCGGCGGCGGGATCCGGATGAGGGCGTGGCGCGCATAAAAAGTTCAGGGCAGCGGGGCGTTAACTTGCACTTGTTTGGTCCAGTTGCAGATGAGGTTGGTTTGTTTGCCAATCACAAGCTGCATCCACAAATCATACGAACCGGGATTGTTGGTCGGGTTCGAGGAATTGTAGCGCCAGGGATTTACATCCTGTAGCCCCAGCGGCTGGTATTGGGCGTCCGGCCCGCCCACCGGGCCGATCAGCAAGGTTACACCAACTTTGTTGTTCGTATAATTTATCCAAACCTGGTTCGGTTTCAAATCCGGGAGAAAATTCCTGGCCGCCGGCGCATCCTCGCCCGCGCCGGGCTTGCTGCAATTCACAAAACCACCCACACCCGAAAATGCGCTGGGCACATCGCTGGCTTGAATTTGCGTGCTGCCGTCCAAAGTTTGATAAACGTTGTTGTTATTGTTGTTGTAATTCGTAGTTCCCACCAATTCATAGTAGAGCTGGTTGATATACGACGACTGGTTGCCCACCGTCGGCGGATTGGTCGGACTGGGCGGATAAAAGCCATAGGCGGCCTTGTAGCGGTCAATGGCCGTCTCCAACTGCGCCATTTGCGTCTGGGTGTTGTAAAGGTACTGGTGTTTTTTCACCATGCCCGCCACCGGCAAAATCAGCGCGGCCAAAGTGGCCATGATGGCGATGACGACGAGCAGTTCGATCAAAGTGAACGCGCAACGAGACGATTCAAGTCTGCGATGCCTCAACGGGTTCAACCGGCCGGCCGGCACTTGAAAAAATCCGAATGCCGAATGCCGAATGCCGAAAGAATTCCGAAAATCGAAGCCCGAACCCAACCCACTCCGGCCCGCACCGATTTTGAATTTCGGGCCTCGGGTTTCTTTCGGGCTTCGGATTTCGGGCTTCGGATTTGTCGCCGCGCCCCGTGGGAACATCGGGAAAGCCAATTTATTCACATCTGTTTTCATGACGGCCTTTTTCATTTTTCGCGCAGTTCATCTTCCATTCGTTCGCTGAGCCATTGCTTGATCATGCTCTGATAATTCAAATACCGCGACCGGGCGAGCCGCTTGATCCGCGCGAGCATCCGCGGGTCAATCCGCAGCGTGATGGTCACGGACTCGGCGGCTTCCCCGCCGCCAACCGTGGCCGCCTCCATCAGGCGCAGGTCCGGCCGGTTCTCCACCCAAAATTCCGCCTCGGCCGCTTCGCTGTCGAAGATCGGCACCTCTTCCCAATTGGCAAAAGTTCGCATTTCAAATTTGGGTCTGGGATCTGGCGTCCCGGTTCCAGGGCCGATCAAACTTCAGCACCCAGACCCCGGACGCCAGACGCCAAACCCCAAGCTCATCACTTGTCACCCGCGCTGAGCGTCTGGTCGAGTTTCCGTTGATAAAAGAACCGTTCTTCCGGTTCGAAAACGCGGGCGCGCAACACCCGCGCCACCCGGCCGTTGGTCCGATACACGCTGAAAATTCCGACGCCGCCCGCCGACATGCCCAGATTGAAAAAGCGCGCCTGCACGGCAAATCGCGGCGAGTCCGGCAACAGCCGGATGGCAAACGGATCCTCAAAGGACTCTTCAATTTCCCGCTGAGCCAAAGAACCATCCAACTCAAAGGGCGAATTGTTCCAATCGAACTCCATATCGAGCTAATTGTAAATAGAAAGCCCATGCAATGTCTTTACATTGTATTTACGCATAGGCGTCATCATCTGTCAAGGTTTTTTGCGTCTTTTTCCAAAAAAATGGCTTTCCCAGAGGCAAACGGCCTTTGCGGCAGCCGCCGGTCAGTCACCCCCGGCACCACCACCACCTTCACCGCTGAGATTGGTGATCATTGCAATCAGCGGCAGGAACATCGCGATAACGATGCTGCCGACCATGACGGCCAGAAAGACAATCATGATGGGCTCCAGCAGCGAAGTCATGGAGGCCACGGCATTGTCCACTTCCTCGTCGTAATTGTCGGAAATTTTCAGAAGCATTTCCGGCAGGGCGCCGGTCTGTTCGCCGACGTCCACCATGCTGACCACCATGGGCGGGAAAACGCCGGAGGCTTCGAGCGGCGCGGTGATGGTTTCGCCTTCCTTGACGCTTTCATGCACCCCGGCGATGGCATTGCTGATGATGACGTTGCCGGCGGTTTCCTTGACAATCATCAGCGCCTGCAAAATGGGAACACCGCTGCTGACGAGGGTGCCCAGCGTGCGGGTGAAGCGGGCGATGGCCACGCGGCTGATGACCGGCCCCATCACCGGCATCTTGAGCTTGAGCTTGTCCCAGATGTAACGGCCGATTTTCGTCTTGATGGCCAGCAGGAACAAAACCACCACCACCGCCACCATTCCCAGCGTTGACAGAATGTGCAGCCGGATGGCGTCACTGCACGCCAGCACAAACGAGGTGAAGGCCGGCAGCTTGACGCCCATGCCGCCGAAAACCTCCTTGAACTTGGGCACCACCATGACCATCAACAAAATCATGATGCCCACCGCCACGATGAGCACCGCCACCGGATAAAACAGCGCGGCCTTGACCTTGCCCTTGATCTTCTGCGCTTTTTCGGAAAATTCCGCCAGGCGTTTCAACACCACCTCCAGCACGCCGCCCAGTTCACCCGCCTTGACCATGTTCACAAACAGGCGGTTGAAGACTTTGGGATGCTGCGCCAGCGCCTCGGAAAACGTGCTGCCGCCTTCAATCGAAAGCGCCAGTTCGCCGAGAATTTTTTTGAGCGCGGCGCTGCGTTCCTGCTTTTCGAGCACGCGCAGTCCGCGCAGGAGCGGCAGACCCGCGTCCACCAGCGTCGCCAATTGCCGCGTGAACGCGGTCAGCACCTTCGGTTTGACACCGCCGCCCAACCCCGGGATGGTGAGGTTGATGTTGACGTTGAGCGCGCCGCCTTTTTTGCCGCCGGGCCGGGGCGCGGATTTGGCCTTTGTCTTGGACGCCTTTTTTTCCGGAACTTTTTCGGTTTCGACGATTTTGGTCGGGAACAGGCCCATTTCCTTGACGCGGCCAATGGCCTCGTTCTGGCTGGCGACTTCAACCGTGCCTTTCGTTTCCTTGCCCCGGCTGTCCAAAGCGACGTAATCGTATTTCGGCATAGTGAGATTGGTTCGGCCCCGAATGCGGCCGGGGTCACGTGTATTTGACGACTTCCTCGATAGTAGTATCACCTTCAAAGATGCTGCGCAAGCCGTCCTCGCGCAGCGGCACCATGCCCATCTCAATCGCCTTTTGCCGCAACACGATCGTCGGCGCGCGCTCGTTGATCAACAGCCGGATGGCCTCGCTGATGATGAGCAGTTCAAAAATGCCCTTCCGGCCCTTGTACCCGGTGTCGTTGCACGTCGAGCAGCCGCGGCCGTAATGAAAAACCTTGTCGCCCAAATCGTGCGCCGAAAGATTCAACAGGGACAGTTGCTCCTCCGTCGGCTCGAACGGCGTCCGGCAACCCTTGCAAATGGTCCGCACCAGCCGCTGCGCCAGCACGCCCATCAGCGTCGAGGAAATCAAAAACGGCTCCACGCCCATGTCAATCAGGCGCGTTACCGCGCCCGTCGCGTCGTTGGTGTGCAGCGTGCTCAGGACCAGGTGGCCCGTCAGCGACGCCTGAATGGAAATCTGCGCGGTTTCCAAATCGCGCATTTCCCCCACCATGATGATGTCCGGGTCCTGGCGCAAAAACGACCGCAGCGCCTTGCCGAACGTCATCCCCACCGCGTCGTTGATGGCCACCTGCATGATGCCTTCGATGTCGTATTCGACCGGGTCCTCGGCGGTGAGCAGTTTGGAATCAATGGTGTTGACCCGCCGCATGGCGGAATAAAGCGTCGTCGTTTTGCCCGAGCCGGTGGGCCCGGTCACGATCAGAATGCCATTGGGCCGCAGAATCGCCTCGGCCATGTAATCATGCAGGTATTTGGGAAATCCCAGCGTGTCGAGATCGAGATTGACCGACGCGCGGTCGAGCACGCGCAACACGACGGATTCGCCGAATTGCGTCGGGAGCGTGGACACGCGGAGGTCCACCTGGCGGCCGGCCACCTGATAAGTGATGCGGCCGTCCTGGGGCAGCCGCTTCTCGGAAATGTTCAGGTTCGACATGACCTTGATGCGCGAAATCACCGGCAGGGCCAGGTGCTTGGGCGGCGGCGCCATTTCGTACAGCGCGCCGTCCACGCGGTAGCGGATGCGAAATTCGGTTTCAAACGGCTCGAAATGAATGTCACTCGCGCGGTCCTGAATGGCCTGAAACAGGACCAGGTTCACGAACTTCACGATGGGCGCCTGGTTGGCGAGGCTCTCCTCCATTTTGACATCGTCCGTCGCGCTCGCTTCGCTGACTTCGCGCGCGATCTCCGAATCGGAACCGAGTTCCTTGAGGATTTGCGAGAAATCCTCGGCTTCCTCCTGGCCGTAATGCTGGTCAATCGCCTTGTCAATTTCGGCGGGATCGGCCACCACCACCTGCACGTCGCGCTTGCTGGCAAAACCGACTTCATCCGCGTGCGCCGGGTCGAGCGGGTCGGCCAGCGCCACCTGCAACGTTCCATTTTTCAAGCCCACCGGCAGGCAGTGATACATCCGCGCGACATTGGCCGGGATGGTTTTCAACAGCTCGGGGGTAAAATTCAGGTTGCGCAGCGAAACGACCTCCGTGCCCAGATTGGTGGCCATCACGTGCAGGATGTCGTCCACCTTCATGATCCCGAAATCCTGTAGGAGCTGGAACACCGGCGCGCCGCTGCGCTTGAATTCGGCCGACACTTCCTCGTATTGCAGGTCGTCAATCAGCCCCTGGTCTTTGACGAGGGACAGCAATGGGTTTGAAATCTCTTCCGCCATATTGCCAAATCATCCTTTGGACCCGGCCTGGGCCAGTTCCAATTCCTGCAATTTCTGCAGCACCGTCGTCGGGTCCTGCGCCTTGGTGATCACTTCTTCGCGCGCAATCATGCCCTGCTGGTATTTATCGAGCAGAAAACTGTCGAGGGTCACCATGCCGAATTTCCCGCCGGTTTGAATGTCCGAATTGAGGCGGAACGTCTTGTTGTCGCGAATCAACGCGGCGATGGACGGGGTGTTGACCATGATTTCAAAGACCGCCACGCGGCCCGGCTTGTCAATGCGCGGAATCAGCAGCTGCGAAATCACGGCTTGCAGCACGGTGGAAAGCTGGATGCGAATCTGCTCCTGCTGGTTGTTCGGGAAGGCGTTGACAATGCGGTCCACCGTCTTGGCCGCGCCCGTCGTGTGCAGCGTGCCGAAGACCAGGTGCCCCGTTTCCGCCGCGGTGATCGCCGCGTCAATCGTTTCCAGGTCGCGCATTTCACCCACGAGCACCACGTCCGGGTCCATGCGCAGCGCGCGGCGCAGGCCCTCGGCAAAATTCGGCACGTCCACGCCGATTTCGCGCTGCGTGATCAGCGCCTTTTTGTGTTTGTGGTAATACTCAATCGGGTCTTCGATGGTGATGATGTGCGCCTCTTCGCGTTCCTCGTTGATGATGTTGATCATCGAGGCGAGCGTGGTCGTCTTGCCGCAGCCGGTGGGTCCCGTCACCAGCACCAGACCGCGCGGCTTGTAGAGCAGTTCCTTGGAGCTGGGCGGAATGCCGATTTGCTCCATCGTCAGCATTTTGCTCGGAATCTGCCGGAGCACGATGCCGAAGTTGCCCTTCTCCTTGAACACGCTGACGCGGAACCGCGCCACATCGGCAAACGCAAAACCGAAGTCCGCCCCGCCGCGTTCGCGCGTGCTCTGGATGTGCTCCTCCGACGTGATGCTGCGCATCAACTCCTCGGTATCCTCCGGTCTGAGCGCCGGGCCTTCCACGCGGTGCAAAATGCCATGCACGCGAATGGTCGGCGACACGCCCACGCGAATATGCAGGTCGGACGCGCCTTCGGCCACGACCAACTGCAACAAATCAGACATCGAATATGACATAATTCTCCGGGGGTTACGATTCGTCGCCGAGCGTCGTGCGGATGACCTCCTCCGCCGTCGTGAGCCCGGCGAGCACCTTGCGGATGCCGTCCTCGCGCAGGGTGCGCATGCCCATTTCGCGGGCGCGCGCGCGCAAAACCGAGGAGGTCGCCTTGTCGTAAATCAACTTCCGCGTTTCATCGTCGATGAGGAAAATTTCAAAAATGCCGAACCGTCCGCGGCAGCCCGTGTTCGAGCAATCGTTGCAGCCGCGGCCCTTCTGGACCGTGCCGCCCGCAAGCTGGTCCGGGGTCAGGCTCAAGGCGCGCATCTCCGCGTCCGTGGGCTGATACGGCGCGGCGCATTTTTTGCAGACCTTGCGCACCAGCCGCTGCGCCATGAGGCAGCGCGTGGACGAGGCGACCAAAAAGGGTTTCACGCCAATGTCCATGAGGCGCGTGACGGCGCTCGGCGCGTCGTTCGTGTGCAGCGTGGAGAAAACCAGGTGGCCGGTGAGCGACGCGTTGATGGCGATGGTCGCGGTTTCCAGGTCGCGAATTTCCCCGATCATCACCACGTTCGGCGCCTGGCGCAGAATCGAACGCAGGGCCATGGCGAACGTCAGTCCCACGCCCTCGTTCACCTGCACCTGGTTGATGCCGGCCAGGATGTATTCCACGGGGTCTTCGACGGTGATGATTTTCCGGTCCGGCCGGTTGATGAAGTGCAGGCAGGAATACAGCGTCGTCGTCTTGCCGGAACCGGTGGGCCCGGTCACCAGCAGGATTCCGTCCGGCAGACCGATGACCCGCTCAAACGTCTGCTGGTCGTCCGTGAAAAATCCGAGTTCCGGCAGCCCCAGCTTCAATCCTTCCTTGTCCAAAATACGCATCACGATGCTTTCGCCGTGATACGTCGGCAGGCAGGACACGCGCAGGTCGATCAGCTTGCTGCCCACCTTCGACTGGATGCGTCCGTCCTGCGGGATGCGATGTTCGGAAATGGACATGTTCGACTGGATTTTCAGCCGGGTGATGATGGACGCCTGCAACCGTTTCGGCGGCGCCTTCATCTCCTGCATGACGCCGTCAACGCGGTAACGCAGACGAAACCGCTTGGCCAGCGGTTCCAGGTGGATGTCCGACGCGCGCATCTTGAAGGCTTCCACGATGATCTGGTTCACCAGCCGGATCAGCGGCGCGTCCGCGTCCACCGACCCGCCGTCATCCGCGCCGGGCAGTGTGGCTTCCACGTGTTCCTCCGTCAGCTCCTGAATGACATCCTTGAACCGGGCGTCCTCGACAATGCCCTTTTTTTCCCCGCCGTAATATTTGTTGAGCGCGGCTTCGACGTCCTGCTCCGACGCCACGCGCAGCTCGATTTCCGAGTTGAGCAAATGCGTCAGCGTGTCAATGGTGTTCAGGTCGGACGGGTCGGCAATGGCGACGGCGACCTTGCCCTCGGTTTTGAAGACGGGAACGACGCGGTATTTTTTGGCGATGTGGCGCGGAATGATGGCGATGACGTCGTCGGGAATCTGGATTCCGGCCAGTTGCACCACTTCCGCGCCGAATTGCGCGGCCTTGGCCTGCGTCACGTCCGCCGCGCGGATGAGCTTGTTGGCCAGCATCAAATCCACCACGCCCACGCCGGAAGCCTTGGCTTCGGCGCGCGACTCGGCGACCTGCTCGGCGCTCACAAAGCCGAGGTCCACCAGCAAATCCACCAGATAATCGTCTTGTTCTGCCACGATGCTTTTCCTTACACGGTATCACAACGCCCCGTGAAATGCGCGTAGAAGTTATTCAGCCGGGGCGTGGCATGTCAATGCATGGCTCCCAATTTTTATTGCATTTTTGACACCATTTTTTGATGTGGCACCTTCAGTTTGCATTTGCCATGCCTCATCCGGTCAAATTAATGTGTCGGCATGGAAGCCGCATTTCTCCACCGTCACTTTCCCGCCGCCGTGGCCGTCATTTTCAGTTTGAATTCGCTGGCGGCCGGCCCCGCGCCGCGCGATTACCCCATCCAGCCCGTGCCGTTCACCGCCGTCCACCTGGACGACGCCTTCTGGGCGCCCCGCCTCGAAACCAACCGCGCCGTCACCATCCCCCATGCCTTTGGACAGTGCCAGGCGTCCGGGCGCATGGACAATTTTGAGCGCGCCGCCGCCGTGCTGCGCGGCGAGAACATTGAAAACCGCAAACCGCCGGGATTCCCGTTCGACGACACCGACCTTTACAAGATTTTGGAAGGCGCTTCCTATAGTCTGGCGGTTCATCCCGACCCCAAAATGTCGGCCTACCTCGACTCGCTCATCGCCAAGTTTGCCGCCGCCCAGGAGCCCGATGGTTATCTTTACACCACCCGCACCATTGATCCCCGGCATCCGCACCCCTGGGCCGGCACGAACCGGTGGGTGAACGATCCCGCTCTCAGCCACGAACTTTACAACGCCGGACATCTGTTTGAAGCCGCCGCCGCGCATTACCAGGCCACCGGCAAAACCAACCTCCTCAACATCGCGCTCAAGGAAGCCAACCTCCTCTGCCAAACCTTCGGCCCGGACACCAACCAGTTGCATCTCTGGCCCGGACACGAAATCGTCGAAATGGGCCTCGTCCGGCTTTACCGCGTCACCGGCGACCCGCGCTACCTCAACCTCGCGAAATATTTCATTGACGTGCGCGGCACCCGGCCGGGCGGCGACGACTATCATCAATCACGCATCCCGCCGGTGGACCAGACCGTGGCCATCGGCCATGCCGTGCGCGCCGGCTACCTTTACAGCGGCATGGCCGACGTCGCGGCCCTGACCGGCGACCCGCAATACGTCCGGGCAATTGATACGATCTGGGAAAACGTGGTGGGCAAAAAACTTTACCTGACCGGCGGCATCGGTTCGCGCGCCCAGGGTGAAGCCTTTGGCGACGATTATGAACTGCCGAATCTCACCGCCTACAATGAAACCTGCGCGGCGGTGGCCAATATTTTCTGGAACGAACGCCTCTTCCTGCTGCACGGCGATGCCAGATACGTGGACGTGCTGGAACGCACGCTGTACAACGGACTCCTCTCCGGCGTCTCGCTCGACGGCACGAAATTCTTTTACTCCAACCCCCTGGAATCCGACGGCTCGCACCAGCGCAGCCCGTGGTTCGGCTGCGCCTGCTGCCCGGGCAACCTCACCCGTTTCCTGCCGTCCCTGCCCGGCTACCTTTACGCGCAATCGGGTGATACCATTTACGCCAACCTCTACGCCGGCAGCACCGCCGACTTCAATCTGGAGGACAAACGCACGGTCAATATCACGCAGGAAACCCGCTATCCGTGGAACGGTGCGGTCAAAATGACCGTCCAGCCGGACTCGCAGAAAAACCTGAAGTTCACCCTCAAGGTCCGCATCCCCGGCTGGGCGCGCGACGAAGCGGTGCCGGGCGGCCTCTACAAATTTTCCGACGGTCTGCGTGAACCGGTCGCCCTCGCCATCAATGGCCGTGGCCTGCCGGTCAAGCTCGACAAGGGTTACGTGACCCTGGAGCGCTTGTGGAAGCCCGGCGACGTGGTTGAACTCGATCTGCCGATGCTCATCCGGCACGTGACGGCCAGCGAAAATGTCCCGGCCGACCGCGACCGGATCGCGTTGCAGCGCGGGCCGATTGTGTTTTGCGCCGAGTGGCCCGACACCCCAAACGGCAAGGTGCGCAAACTGCTGTTGCCCGACGACCAGCCGCTCACCACCCGGTTCGACCCGGCGTTGCTCAACGGGGTCCAGGTCATCGAAGGCAAGGGCTTCAATGTGACCACCAACGAATCCGGAAAAGCCTTCAAGCGCCTGCAGGACTTCACCGCCATCCCGTACTTCGCCTGGGCCAACCGCGGGCCCGGCGAAATGACCGTCTGGATTGCCAATTCGGAAAGCGCCCTGCGCGCGCCATGACCAGGCCTGAAAACCGGCCCCGGGTCTCCGGGACAGCAATCCAAAACGCAAACGGGCAATAAAACTCGCGCCGCCGTCTTGATAGCCACCGTGTTTTTTCCTCCGTTTTTTTGTCGGATTTGCCGCCCGGCGGCGCTTTAGGGTTGAATAATGACCGACTATCAACCATTGCCGTTTGCACCCATTTGCCGCCACAGTGTTATTGTTTTCTTGACCAACACCAACTAGCTTGCCTCCCCATGAAAACCAAATCCGTCCGTGTCTTTCTGATTGTCCACCTCCTGCTCGCCGCCGCGGGTTTGAATTTGTTCGCCGCCTCCGCCGCCAGCCCGCGCGAACGGCGGCTGCTGGATTCCGGCTGGAAATTCCATCTCGGCAACGACTGGGGCATCGCCCAGAACCTGGCCAAGGCCGGCAGCGGCAGCGGCCCGGCCAGCCTGTGGTTTGGCGACGCGAGCTGGCGCACAGTCAATCTGCCGCACGATTGGGCGGTGGAGCTGCCCTTCGATGAAACCGCGGACGGCGCGCACGGGTTCAAGGCGCTGGGCCAGGGGTTTCCCTCCAACAGCGTGGCGTGGTATCGCCGCACCTTTGAATTGCCGAAAGCCGACGCGGGCAAACGGCTCTGGCTGGAATTCGACGGCGTGTTCCGCGATTGCGATGTTTTCGTGAACGGCTGGTTCATGGACCACCACGACAGCGGTTACGGCGGTTTTCGCTGCGACATCACCGACGTGGCGGATTGCGGCGGCAAAAACGTGGTCGCGGTGAAGGTGAACGCCTCCGAATTTGAAGGCTGGTTTTACGAGGGCGCGGGCATTTACCGCCACGTCTGGCTGGTGAAAACCGCGCCATTGCATGTCGCAGAGTGGGGCATATTTGTCACAACCGAAGTAAAGGAAAAGTCTGCCGACGTAACAGCAAACGTTACTGTCAATAATGAAGGAACCGACACAGCCGAGTTTACCATTGATCAAAACATTCTTGACGCCACGGGACGCCAAATCGCTCACACTGGGTTCAAGACGCTTCGGCTCTGGGCTGGAGAAACAGGCCACTATTCCTCAACGCTAACTGTGCTCAATCCAAAACTCTGGTCACCAGAATCACCAACCATGTATAAACTCGTCACCAGCATTCGCCTGGGCAACACCGACGACACGGTGGTTGACCGCCAGGAAACCGAGTTCGGCATCCGCACCGTGGGGTTTGACAAGGACAAGGGATTTTTGCTGAACGGACAGCCTTACAAAATCAAGGGCACCTGCAATCACCAGGACCACGCGGGCGTGGGCGCGGCGTTGCCGGATGCGTTGCAATATTTTCGCGTGCAGAAATTGAAGGAGATGGGCTGCAACGCCTATCGCACCTCGCACAATCCGCCCACACCGGAACTGCTCGAAGCCTGCGACCGGCTCGGCCTGCTGGTGTTGGACGAAAACCGGCTGGTCGGCAGCGACCCGCTGCACCTGAAGTGGTTTGAAGAGTTCATCCGGCGCGACCGGAATCATCCGAGTGTTTTTGCCTGGTCACTGGGAAATGAAGAATGGAATGCCCAGGGCACGGCCGAGGGACAAACCGTCATTCGCACCATGCAAAATCTGGCCCGCTGGTTGGATCCAACGCGGTTATGCACCGTGAACGTCAATGGTTCCTATGGCGAAACGGGTTTCTTTGCGGTCATTGATGTCAAAGGGTTCAGCTACAACATTGGCAGCATGGATGCCTACCATACCAATCATCCGAACGCGAACATACTCGGCACGGAAACCGCCAGCACGGTCACCACCCGCGGCATTTATACGAATGACACGGCGAAAGGCTACGTCGCGGCTTACGACATCATCACGACCAACCAATCCAAAGACTTTCCCAACCCCGTGACCTGGGGCGAAACCGCAGAGGGTTGGTGGTCGTTCTACAATGCGCGTCCGTGGTCTTCCGGCGGTTTTGCCTGGACGGGGTTTGATTATCGCGGCGAGCCGACGCCTTACGCCTGGCCGTGCATCAATTCGCATTTCGGCATCCTGGACCTGTGCGGCTTTCGCAAGGACAACGCCTGGTATTATCAGGCGTGGTGGACGGACCAGCCGGTGTTGCATCTGCTGCCGCACTGGAACTGGCCGGGCAAGGAAGGCCAGAACATTGATGTGTGGTGCTACAGCAATTGCAAGGAAGTCGAATTGTTTTTGAACGGCCAAAGTCTGGGCCGGAAAACGATGAAAAAAGATTCGCATCTGGAATGGCAGGCCAGCTACGCGCCCGGCACGCTTTCAGCCAAAGGTTACCTGGACGGCAAAGAGGTTGCCGAAACCAAAGTCGAAACCACCGGCGCGCCCGCCGCCATCCAGCTTACGCCCGACCGTTCCATTATCAATGCCGACGGCGAGGACGTAAGCGTATTCACTGTGGCCGTGACCGACGCCCAGGGCCGCGTGGTGCCGGTGGCCGCGGATTTGATTCATTTTGAGTTGAGCGGTCCCGGAAAAATTCTCGGCGTCGGCAATGGCGATCCGAGTTGCCATGAGCCGGATGTTTATCTGCCGGTGTGGACAAATTATTCCGTCGCCGTGAACGACGGCTGGCGCTGGGAGAAAACCACCCAGCCGTGGAACGCCAGCCTGCCGGAATTCGCCGCATCATTCGACGATTCCACCTGGGCGCCGGCCGACGTCCAATCCGTCACCAACCAGTTGGGCAACAATGAGCACGGGGTGTTCCGCACGCACCTCAAGGTGACGGAAACGGAACTGGCCGCCGACGCGGTCGAACTGTGCTTCGGCGCCCTCAACGGCACCGGGAAGATTTATGTAAATGGTCAAAAGGCCGGCGAGACGCATGACAGCGGGGTGGTCTCGGCCGTGGATGTGAAACACCTGCTGCATCCGGGCGACAACTCCGTGTCCGTGCTGGTTGAAAATTATTCCAGTTCCGGCGGCATCATCAAAGGCGTGACCCTGCGGATGCGGGACAAACCGGTTCTGCCCGAATGGAAGCGCAGCGTGTTCAACGGCCTCGCGCAAATCATCGTCCAATCCACGAAGGAACCCGGCGCCATCAAGCTGACCGCCAGCGCGGATGGCCTGTCGCCGGCGACGGTCTCCGTGTCATCGCAACCCTGCACCGCTCGGCTGGCGGCGCCTTGAAAACCGGCGGGTTGAAGGTCCGGCCTGGCATTTGATCGGTCATGCAAAACTTTGTCCCACGTGGGACAAAGTTTTGTAGCAACTGGCGGCCCATTGCGGATCAAAAACATGTTGGCGCGCGTCAGGGGGGCCGTGTAATTTCAACGCCATGCAACGGATGATTCTTTATGCAGCGGCAGTTTTCACCGTCTGCCTGGCAGCCGCCGCCTTCGCCGATGAGGAAACCTGCGTGGCCTGCGACCGGAAGGTCTTGGTCAGCGGCCGGTTCGAACATGGCCGGGGGCATGAAAGCCTGGCGATCACTGGCGCGCCGAAGCGGGGCGAGGAGGCGTTTCGCGAAGAAATTTACGGAGCCAACTTCACCGTGTCCGTCCCCGATCTTCCCGCGGGCAAATATACCGTCGTCATCGGGCTGGCGGAAGTGGATTTCACCAACGCCGGCCAGCGCGTGTTCGACATCACCTGCGGCAATCAGACGCTCGCGCCACATCTCGACGTTTTCACCGCCGCCGGCGGCGCGGGCAGGGTCCTGATGCTGACCAACCGGATTGATTTTGCCGGTGACGCGGCGCATGGTCCGCTCACGCTCGCTTTCGCCGGGCTCACCAACACGGCCAAGTTGAACACGTTTGAACTCAAGGATGCCTCCGGCCAATCCATCATTTCAATGTGCGCCGCGGATTTGATCGATGCCGAGGACACCACCGCGCTGCAACTGCCCGTCGTCGCCGGGCCGGAACTCTGGAAGGACGCCGCGCAGCCCACGGCCGCGCGCGTGGACGACCTGGTGCGCCGGCTGTCGCTCGCCGAAAAAGTGCAGCAGATGCGCAACGCCGCCCCGGCCATTCCGCGGCTGGGCATTCCCGCCTACGATTATTGGAGCGAATGTCTGCACGGGGTTGCGCGCGCCGGCACCGCCACGGTCTTTCCCCAAGCCATCGGCATGGCCGCCACGTGGGACACACCGCTCCTGCACCAGGCCGCCGACGTCATCGCCACCGAGGCCCGCGCCAAGCACAATGACTACGTCAGCAGGCACAATGGGGACAGCGCGCGCTATTACGGCCTCACGTTCTGGACGCCGAACATCAACATCTTCCGCGATCCGCGCTGGGGCCGCGGCCAGGAAACCTACGGCGAGGACCCGTTCCTCACCGCCCGGCTCGGCGTGGCGTTCATCCGCGGGTTGCAGGGTGACGACCCGAAATACGTGAAGGCCATGGCCTGCGCGAAACATTATGCCGTCCACAGCGGGCCGGAACCGGAGCGCCATCGTTTTGACGCCGCACCACCCGAGCGTGATTTCTACGAAACGTATCTGCCGCAATTCGAGGCTGCCGTGCGCGAAGGTCATGTCGGCGCGGTCATGGGGGCCTACAATTCGGTCTATGGCCAGCCGGCCTGCGCCAGCCCGCTGCTGCTCACGGACCTTTTGCGGAAGCAGTGGGGCTTTGACGGCCACGTGGTTTCCGACTGCGGCGCGATTTATGACATTTGCGCCAATCATAAGTTTACGGCCACGCCGGCGGAGGCCGCCGCCGCCGCGGTCAGGGCCGGCGACGATCTCTGCTGTGGCAAGGATTACAACTCGCTGGTGCGCGCGGTCAAAGACGGGTTGATTTCGGAAACGGAAATCAACACCGCCGTCGGCCGCGTGCTGGCGGCGCGGTTCCGGCTGGGGCTGTTTGATCCGCCGGAAAAAGTGCCGTATGCGCAGATTCTCCTCACGCAAAACGACACGCCCGCGCACGAGGCGCTGGCGCTGCAACTGGCGCGCGAATCCATCGTGCTCCTGAAAAACGACGACTTGCTGCCGCTGGACCGCGCGAAAATCAAACGCATCGCCGTCATCGGCGCCAACGCGAATTCCACGTCGGTGCTGCTCGGCAATTACAACGGCACTCCGGCCTGCCCGGTGACCATTCTCAACGGCATCAAAAACGCCGCCGGCACCAACGTCTCGGTGGTTTACGAACCGGCCTGCCCGCTGGCGTTGGGACAGGACGGGACGGGACGGCCCAATGCGCAAATGTGGACCCGGGCCATTTCGTCCGCCTGGATGTCGGACGTGATTATTTATGTCGGCGGCATCAGTCCGCAACTGGAAGGCGAGGAAATGAAGGTGGACTACGAAGGCTTCAACGGCGGCGACCGGACGCAAATCGAACTGCCGCCGGTGCAAAGCGAGTTGCTCAAGGCGTTGCAGGCCACCGGAAAGCCCGTCGTCTTTGTCAATTGCAGCGGCAGCGCCATCGCCATGCCGTGGGAAGCCACCAACCTGCCCGCAATTTTGCAGGCGTGGTATCCGGGCGAACAGGGCGGACGCGCCGTGGCCGACGTGCTGTTCGGCGACGTGAATCCCGCCGGGCGTCTGCCCGTTACGTTTTACCGGTCCACCGCCGACCTGCCGGCGTTTGACAATTACTCGATGTCCAACCGCACCTACCGTTACTTCAATGGCCGGCCGGACTTCGCCTTCGGCCACGGTTTGAGCTACACCAAATTTGATTACAACAGCCCGACACTCAACGGGACCAATTTCGCGGCGGGCGACACGATCAAACTCGCGTTTTCCCTGCTCAACTCCGGCGCGTGGGACGGCGATGAGGTGGCGCAGGTTTATTTCCGGCACGTGAACTCCAAACGACTCCAGCCGAAACTCGCGCTGTGTGGCTTTGTGCGGATTCATTTGCAGGCCAGCGAGGGTGCCCGGTTGACCATGGACATCCCCCTGGAACGGTTCCGCAGTTGGGATCCGGCCAAAAAGCAATACACCGTCGAGCCTGGCAACTACGAACTGCTCGTGGGCGCGGCGTCCGACGACATCCGCCTGCGCGTGCCGCTGAAAGTCACCGCCGCAAAATGAACGGGGCGGCTTGACCTTGTCACCGTTTGGAGTTCCGCGTTTACGCGATAAAGCTTGTTTCTCCACCCGACCGCCTGAAGGCGGAACTCCAAACGGACATGGTCCCGTCGTTTGCCGGCGGCGTTGGATTACATCGCGCCATGACCCGGCCCGGTAAAAAATCTCGCAACTGGAAACAAAAATGAGAGGATGTTTTGCATGAGCCGCACATTCAAAAAAATTTCGACCATTGCCGGCGCATTGTTTTTTTCCATTTTAATCCAGGCCCACGGCGCTCCCGGCGGAACCACGAATTCCCTTCCCACCTTCACCGGAGAATTTTTAGGCGAGGCTCCTCCTCCAGCGGAACCGTTGAGCCTGTGGTACCGCCGGCCCGCGACCAATTGGGTCAGCGCGCTGCCCGTTGGCAACGGCCGGCTCGGCGCGATGGTTTTCGGCGGCATCGCCGGCGAGCAATTGCAGCTCAACGAAGACACGCTCTGGGCCGGCGGGCCATATGACCCGGACAACACCAACGCGCTCGCCGCGCTGCCCGAGGTGCGCCGGTTGATTTTCGACGGCAAATACGCCGAAGCCCAAAAACTCGCCAGTCAAAAAATGATGGGCAAGCCGCTCAAGCAGATGCCCTATGAAACGATCGGGAATTTGGTCCTCGAATTTCCAACCCCGGCGACCGTGGGAAATTACCGCCGCGATTTGAATCTCGACACCGCCATCGCCAGCGTCACTTACACCAGCGGAGGCGTGAAATTCACACGCGAAATATTTTCCAGCCCGGTGGACCAGGTTATTGTCGTGCGACTGACGGCAGACAAGCTGGGGCAGATTTCCTTCATCGCCGGACTGAACACGCCGCAGAAAGTGGAAATGAGCGTGGAGGTCAACACCAACGCACCGTTCGTTGGCGCGACCAACGACGCGACGCTGGTGATGCGCGGCGTGAACGGTCAATCCAGTGGAATCAAGGGTGCGCTGAAACTCCAGACGCGCGTGTGCGTGCTGCCAAGTCACGGGAAAATATCGGCGGATGCGGATAAAATTTCCGTCACCAATGCCGATTCGGTCACGTTGCTCATCGCCGCCGCGACGAGTTACAAAAATTATCACGATGTCAGCGGCGACCCCGAAGCCATCACCAAACAACAAATCGCCGGAGCATACTATAAATGGCGGTGCGGCAGCTTCGACAATGGCATTGATACGACGCGCGCCGATCACATCGCCGCACACCGGGAATTATTCCGTCGCGTGGAACTGAACCTCGGCAAGACGGATGCGATGAAACTGCCGACGGACGAGCGCATCCAACATTTTGCCGGCGGCAACGATCCGCAACTGGCCGCGCTTTACTTTCAATTCGCCCGTTATTTGCTGATTTGCAGTTCGCGGCCCGGCGGCCAGCCCGCGAACTTGCAGGGCCTCTGGAACAGTTCGATGAGCCCGCCGTGGGACAGCAAATACACCATCAACATCAACACCGAGATGAACTACTGGCCCGCCGAGCCGGGCAACCTGGGCGAATGTGTCGAACCCCTCGCAGCCATGGTGCTGGACCTCGCGCAAACCGGCGAGCACACCGCGCAGGTGATGTACGGCGCGCGCGGCTGGGTGGCCCATCACAACACGGATTTGTGGCGCGCCACCGCGCCGATTGACGGCCCGCAATGGGGCCTGTGGCCGATGGGCGGCGCGTGGCTCCTGCAAAACCTTTGGGAACATTACCAGTTCAACGGCGACAAAAAGTTCCTGGAAAAAATTTATCCGGCCATGCAGGGTTCGGCGCAATTCTTCCTCGACACGCTCGTCGAGGAACCCACCCACCACTGGCTCGTCACCTGCCCGTCGCTGTCGCCGGAAAACCCGCACATCAACAACGTGAGCCTCTGCGCCGGGCCGGCGATGGACCTGGAAATTTTGCGCGACCTCTTCGCGAATTGCATTCAAGCCTCGGAAATTCTCGGCCGGGACAAAAAATTCCGCGAACAACTCGCCGCCACGCGCGCCCAGCTCGCGCCGCTGCAAATCGGCTCCGCTGGACAACTTCAGGAATGGCTGGAGGATTGGGACACAAACGCGCCGGACATTCATCATCGCCACGTCTCGCACCTGTACGGTTTGTTTCCCAGCGACCAGATTGATTTTTACACCACGCCCGAACTGGCCGCCACGGCGAAAAAATCGCTGGAGCTGCGCGGCGACAAGGCGACCGGCTGGGCGACCGCCTGGCGCATCAATCTTTGGGCGCGCCTGCACGACGGCGATCACGCCTACGCCATCCTGCAATATCTGCTGGCTCCAGAGTTCACCTACCCGGACATGTTCGACTCGTGCCCGCCGTTTCAGATTGACGGCAATTTCGGCGGCGCTTCCGGCATCATTGAAATGTTGTTGCAAAGCCAGAACGGCGAGATTGAGTTTCTGCCCGCGCTGCCGAAAGCCTGGCCCGACGGCAATGTGAAGGGCCTGCGCGCCCGCGGCGGCTTTGAAGTGGACATGGATTGGGCGGGTGGGAAGCTGACTGCCGCCACCTTGCACTCGCTCCTGGGAAATCCGTGCAAGGTCCGTTACGGTGAAAAAACAGTTGAGCTGAACCTCAAAACCGGCGGCACCGCCCATCTGGACGGCAGTCTCCAATCAAACCCCAAACCATGAAAAAACTTCTTCTCGCCACACTGATAATTCTGGGCGCCGGAGCGGCATTGAAGGCCGGCGATCTTGTGCTGTGGTATCAGCAGCCGGTGGGAAGCGCATTCGAGGCGGCGGCGGCGCCTTTCATCAATGAAGCGCTGCCCATCGGCAACGGACGCCTCGGCGGGCTGATCGCCGGCGGAACGGCGCGCGAACGGATTGTGCTCAACGAGGACAGCCTGTGGACCGGCGACGAAAACCCCTCGGGCAACTACAACACGATGGGCGCCTACCAGTGCCTGGGCAGCCTGTTTATCAATCTGCCGGGACACGAAAACCTCGCCGATTACCGGCGCGATCTCGACCTCGGCAACGCGCTGGCGCACGTCCGTTACCAGTCGGACGGCGTGAATTACCGGCGCGAATATTTTTGTAGCCATCCCGATGGCGTCCTCGTCGTCCGGCTCACCGCCGACCGGCCCGGCAGCTACACCGGCAGCATCGAATTGAGCGATGCCCATGGCGCGCAAACCGTTGCCGGGAAAAATCGTCTGGCTTTTGCGGGCGCGCTCACCAACCACCTGAAATACGAGGCGCAATTGATCGCAGTCCCGGATGGCGGGACGTGGCAAACCAACGGCGCGACGCTTGAATTCAAAAATTGCAACGGCCTCACGCTCATCGTCGCCGCGGGCACGGACTACACGATGGATTATGCCGCGAAGTATCGCGGCGAAGACCCGCACGCGCACGTGACCAGACAGGTCGAAAAGGCCGCCGCGAAAAAATACTACGACCTCAAGACCAGGCACGAAAAGGATTTCCATTCGTTGTTTGACCGTGTCGCGCTCGATCTGGGCCAATCCTCCGCCCAACAGCTCGAATTGCCCACCGACGTGCGCAAGACCGTGGCCGTCGGCACAACGGACCCCGGGCTTGAGGAACTGCTCTTCCAATACGGCCGCTACCTGCTCATCTCCTGTTCGCGTCCCGGCGGTTTGCCGGCAAACCTGCAGGGCCTCTGGAACGACACCAACAGTCCGCCGTGGCATTCGGATTATCACGCGAACATCAACGTGGAGATGAATTACTGGCCCGCCGAAGTGGCCAACCTGTCCGCCTGCCATCAGCCATTCTTTGACCTCGTGTTGAGCCAGCTCCCGGCCTGGCGCCAGGCCACCGCCGCCTCGCCCGACTTCAAGACACCCGCCGGCGCGATGACCACGCGCGGCTGGGCCATCCGCACCTCGCACAACATTTACGGCGGCATGGGCTGGAAATGGGACAAAACGGCCAACGCCTGGTATTGCCTCGGTTTCTGGGAACATTACGCCTTCACCGGCGACAAAAAATATCTGAAGCAGTCGGCCTGGCCGGTGATGAAGGAAACCTGTGAATTCTGGATGGACCATTTGAAGGCCCTGCCCGATGGCCGGCTGGTCGTGCCCAAAGGCTGGTCGCCCGAACACGGCCCGGTCCTGGACGGCGTGAGTTACAACCAGGAAATCGTCTGGGACCTGTTCAACAACACCGTCGCCGCAGCGGACGCGCTCGGCGTGGACAAGGCGTTTCGCGATAAAATCGCCGCGCTGCGGGACAAGCTGGCCACGCCGGGGACCGGCAGTGGGGGCCAGTTGCTCGAATGGATGACCGAATTACACGACCCGAAATATCCGGAACTCGACACACCCAACGACCACCATCGCCACACGTCGCACCTGTTCGCGGTTTATCCCGGACGGCAGATCAGCGTCGGCAAAACGCCCCAACTGGCGGCGGCGGCGAAGGTCTCGCTCGACGCGCGCGGCATTGCGCCGGACAGCGACGTGCGCGAATGGTCGTTCGCCTGGCGCACCGCTCTTTTTGCGCGCTTGCACGACGGCGAAAGCGCGCACCGGATGCTTCAGCAACTGTTTTCCGCGCGCAACACCTGCCCCAACCTTTTCGGCCTGCATCCGCCCATGCAGATGGACGGCAACTTCGGCATCACCGCCAGCATGTGCGAAATGCTGCTGCAAAGCGATCAACTCGAACTCCGAACTCCGAACTCCGAACTCCGAATTCTGGATTTGCTGCCCGCGTTGCCGAAAGCGTGGCCGGATGGCAGTGTGAAGGGTCTGCGCGCCCGCAGCGGCTTCGATGTGGACATCACCTGGAAGGACGGAAAACTGGTTTACGCCACGATTCATTCATTGCTCGGAAACCCCTGCCACCTGCGCTACGGCGACGCGGCCCGCGACGTGAAAATCAAGAAGGGCAAAACGTTTCGATGGGACGGGCAGGCGGCGCCGAAATAGCTTTTTGTTACCGTCGTCCCTCATCGAAAGCGGTGCTAAAGCCACCGCCGCTTTGCGCATGGAGTTCAAAAGTCATCTTCCACTTTTATGCTGTCAATTTTGAAGTCGTAGATGGTTTTACCTGGGCTGGTGACGCCTCGCGTTCAAACCACGCCGGGCGAATCTCCGCGAAGCGGCGATAACGGGCGTGACTTGCTTTTTCGCCAGCGGTATTTTGGAAACCACGTCAATGAAAGTGCCGCTTCCACTTTGGGCCGCCCTGCTGCTTCCGTCTTTGCTGTTGGCCACCGAACCGCCGCGCCAGCAACTCAACTTCAACCGCGAATGGAAATTCCAACTGGGCGACCCGCCCGGAGCGGAGGCGGCCGGCTACGATGATTCGCAGTGGGATGACATCGGACTGCCCCATTCCTTCAGCCTTCCCTATTTCCTCTCCGACCAATTCTACGTGGGTTACGGCTGGTATCGGAAACATTTCAAGGTTCCGGCCAAATGGGCCGGCCAGCGGCTGTTCCTCGAATTTGACGGCGCGTTTCAGGATGCGGAAATATTTGTGAACGGCCGGCGCCTTGGCGAACACCAGGGCGGTTACACGGGATTTTCCCTGGACATCACCGAGGCGGTGAAAACCGGCGACAATGTGGTGGCCGTGCGGCTCAACAACCGGTGGAATCCGGAACTCGCCCCGCGCGCGGGCGAACACGTTTTCAGCGGCGGCATTTACCGCAATGTCCGGCTGGTCGTGACCGGGCCGCTGCACGTCACCTGGTACGGCACGTTCGTCACCACGCCGCAGCTTTCGGCGGAATCGGGCACGGTGAATGTGAAGACTGAAATTCGCAACGAAGGTGCGGTGGCGAGAGTGTGCAGGCTCCAGACGGACATTCTTGATCCGGACGGAAAAACGGTCGCGAGCATTTCCTCCCAGCAATCCGTTTCACCCGGAACAACCGTGACTTTTGACCAGACCACGGCGCCGGTTGCCCGACCGAAGCTCTGGCATCCCGACCATCCGTTTCTCTACACGGCGGTGAGCCGGGTTTATGACGGCAAAAAAGCCGCGGATGAATTTGCAACGCCATTTGGTTTCCGCTGGTTCAAGTGGACGGCGGATCAGGGATTTTTTCTGAACGGAGAACATTACTATTTCAAAGGGGTCAACGCGCATCAGGATCACGCGGGCTGGGGTGACGCCGTGGCGGACAGCGGTTTTTGCCGCGACGTGAAGCTGGTGAAGGGCGCAGGTTTCGATTTCATTCGCGGATCGCATTATCCGCACGCGCCGGCGTTCGCGGAGGCCTGCGACCGGCTGGGCGTTCTCTTCTGGTCGGAAAATTGTTTCTGGGGCACGGCAGGTTTCAAGAATCCCTGGGGCAGCAGCGCTTATCCGCCGGAGGCAAGGCATCAACCGGCCTTTGACGAGAGCGTCAAGAACAGTCTGCGGGACATGATCCGCATCCACCGCAACCATCCGAGCATCATCGTGTGGAGCATGGATAACGAAGTGTTCTTCACCCAGGGTTCGACGCTGCCCAAGGTGCGGGAACTTCTCAAACAGCTCGTGGCGCTTTCGCATGAACTCGATCCCACGCGACCCGTGGCCATTGGCGGCTGCCAGCGCGGTGACATTGACAAACTGGGCGACATTGCCGGCTACAACGGCGATGGCGCGAGGCTGTTCATCAATCCCGGCATTCCGAACGTGGTGTCCGAATATGGCTCGACGGTGGCCGACCGGCCGGGCCAATACGAACCGGGCTGGGGCGATCTACAGTCGGAACCATTCCCGTGGCGCAGCGGCCAGGCGCTCTGGTGCGCTTTTGATCATGGCAGCATCGCCGGCCATTTCGGGTGCATGGGCATGGTGGATTACTTCCGGCTGCCCAAACGCCAGTGGTATTGGTATCGCAACGAATACCGACACATCCCGCCGCCCGAATGGCCCGCCTCCGGCACACCTGCTGCACTGCGATTGACGGCGGACAAAATGACGCTCAATAGCGTTGACGGCACGGATGACGCGCAACTCATCGTCACCGTCGTGGACTCTGCGGGCAAGGCATTGAGCAATTCTCCGCCGGTCACGCTGACGATTGAATCCGGGTCGGGCGAATTTCCGACCGGGCCATCCATCACGTTCGAGCCCCATTCCGACATTGCCATCCGTGACGGCGCGGCGGCGATGGAATTTCGTTCCTACTTTTCGGGCAAAACCGTTATTCGCGCCACGTCGCCCGGACTTGTGGATGCGACAATCACAATCAATTCCCTGGGTGAACCCAAATTCATTGCCGGCAAAACGCCACCGGTGAAACCGCGTCCTTATGTGCGTTTCGGAGGACAACCCGTCTCCGTTGCGACGACGCAAACGAATTCCATTTTTGGTTTCCAAAATCCGACGCAAGCCAGCAGTGAAGCGCCCGGCCACAACGCCAGCCTCGGCAACGACGGCAACGCCGCCACGTTCTGGCTGGCGCAAGACAACGACTCGAACACCTGGTGGCAGGTGGATTTGGAGCGCATCGTGACGGTCAGTAAGACCAAGTTGACCTTTCCCGCGGAAGCCAACTGGCGTTACCGGATCGAGATCTCCAATGACGGCAGCACCGGCTGGAAGCTGGTCGCCGACCAAACCCAAAATACCAGCACCGACAAAGTGCGCACTGACGCCGCGCAACAGGATGCAAGCGGACGTTTCCTGCGCGTGACCTTTACCGGTGTGCCCGGCGAACAACCCGCGGCTCTGGCTGAAATGGAAGTCGTGGGCCGTTTGGCGGCGCCATAAGCCGGTCAAATTTTACAAAGCCTCGCGTTCGCAGCGGGCGTGGTGTTTTATCCCAAAGGAGGGTGTTACGAAATTCAAAACGTGAATATGCGAATAACTGGGCAATTTCGCATTTTTTGAAATCGACGATTATTTTTCCAAAAGGTCAAATTGCATTTGTTGC